>Ga0326727_10004575_pt1 | contig 41237 bp, 36 predicted proteins | sample MB2enrmetagenome_FD_207643 | JGI IMG/M metagenome (GOLD analysis project Ga0326727, IMG submission 207643) | Lab enriched peat soil microbial communities from McLean, Ithaca, NY, United States - MB29MY | ecosystem: Environmental > Terrestrial > Soil > Wetlands > Peat | place: USA: New York...
CCAGAGCCCGTCTCCGCTTCACCGGCATCATCAGCATAAAACCATTGCCGGATCGATGGGAAGCAATTATCATCGAACGGTAACCAGTGTCTTAACTGCTTGTCTCAGCCCAGGGGGCCACCCCACTACTACCCGCAAATACTTGGTTTGTGACTCGGCTGTCCATCGTCCTCGGTCAGCGCGACGTGGCTCCCGACACCGCCTACCTCTGCATGGACGACAATCATCACCGAACGGTCGCTGAGCTGATGAGCGGCGCTGACCTTGGCATCGCGGGGCTCCGTGTTCAGGAGAGACAGGTGGAAGGTCCCAAGGAGCTCGCGAAGATTCTTCGCAGGCTGGGCGCGCCGGAAAGCGAAGTTCGTATCCTCCTGACGCACCGTCTCGGGACCGAAGCCGCTGAGTTCGAGCCCGAACTCGAATCAGAAGGCACGATCGCCTACCTCGCGCTCCTCGGGCCGGTCGTCCACGCGCTTCGGATCGGCGGGGTTGTTTGCGTGGATGAACTAGACGCGAGCCTTCATCCGCTGCTGGCGATTCGCATCATTGAACTGTTCAACGACCCAGCCCGCAACCCACGCGGCGCTCAGTTGATTTTCAATACGCACGATACCAACCTGCTCAACGGCCGGGTGCTACGACGCGACGAGATCTGGTTCACGGAAAAGCAGCGCGACGGCAACTCGACGTTGTATCCGCTGACCGATTTCAAGCCGCGCCGCCACGAGAACCTGGAGAACGGCTACCTGCAAGGCCGGTACGGGGCCATTCCCTTCATCAACGCCAGCTCGTTTGTGAACGCATTTGGAGAAGACGTTGCTGCGCCGTCGTGCACGGTTCCGTGAGCCCAAGCCCCGAATTCTCATTGTGTGCGAGGGCACGGTCACAGAGCCGGGATACTCCAACGATTTGCGGAACCGCGAGCGAAGTCTTGTAGAACTCGTCATAGAGGCCGGCGGCACACCGAAAACGCTCGTGGAGAGGGCGGCGTTACTCAAGAAGGCGTCGGAACGCCGGGCGCGCAAGGATGCCAATGAGCGTTATGAGCACGTCTGGTGTGTCTTTGATGTGGACGAGCACCCCTACCTTGCGGAGGCTCAGCAACAGGCGAGGGACAACAAGATCGACGTTGCCATATCGAATCCGTGCTTCGAACTCTGGGCCCTGCTGCACTTCCAGGATCAGCGCGCTTGGATTGATCGGTCCAACGTGCAGCGCCTGTGCCGCCAGCATATGCCCGGTTACGTGAAGCGGCTTCCATGCGACGTGCTGCATCCCCGCGTCGACGATGCGCGACGAAGAGCGATTGAGCTGCACCCTGGCGACAACCCCTCAACCACCGTGCATCGCCTCGTTGAGTGTATAGTGAATCGCTGAGGTGATGCGAATGTCCACGAGAGCGGCAACCGGCCTGCTGCTGGCCATCGGCGTGGCCGTACTGCTTCCGGCGGCCCAGCGCGAACACCCCCTCCCCCACTTCCGCGAGCACCTAATCACGCGCGACGTGCCAGGCGGCTATCAGGTGGTCACCGCCGACCTGAACCGCGACGGCGCCATCGATCTGATCGCGGTCGCCCAGGGGATGACCGACCTGGTCTGGTTCGAGAATCCCGGCTGGCAGCGCCACGTGATCGCCTCCAACTTCGCCGGCATGATCAACCTGAGTCCGTGGGACTACGACGGCGACGGCAGGCCCGAGCTGATTCTGGCGCACGGCTTCGACATGGACCCACATAAGAGCCGCGGCACCATCTCCATGCTGCACAGCGGCGCGGACGTGACCGCGCCCTGGACCGTCTACAAAGTGGACGCGCTGCCCACCTCGCACCGCATTCGCTGGGCCGACATCGACGGCAGCGGCAAGAAGGTGTTCATCGACGCGCCGCTGGTGGGGCCGAACGCCGCCGCGCCCGACTACCGCGATCGCGTCCCGCTGGTCTACTACAAGCCCGGCGAGTGGACGCGGCGGCTGATCGACGAGCAGGAGGAGGGCATCCTGCACGGGCTCACCATCGTCGACTGGCTCCACAACGGCCGCGATCAGATCCTCACCGCGGGCTTCTCCGGAATCGCCCTGCGCGCGCTGGGGACCGATGGCAAGTGGCAGCGGACGGTGATCAGCAAGGGCGATCCGGCGCCGTGGCCGAAGGGCGGGTCGAGCGACGTGGTGGTGGGCCAGATGAAGAAGGAGCGGTTTCTGGCGGCGATCGAGCCCTGGCACGGCCATCAGGTGGTGGTCTACCGCGAGGGGAAGGCCGAGTGGACGCGCGAGGTCATCGACACGGAACTGCAGGACGCGCACACCATCGCCACAGTGGATTTGAACGGCGACGGTGTGGACGAGATCATCGTGGGCGCGCGCGGGACGCACAACGTGTGCCTGTACGCGTTCGACGGCAAGGCGTGGGAGAAGTCGGTTCTGGACGACAAGATCCCCGCGGCCGGGTGCGCCATCACGGACCTGAACGGCGACGGCGCGCCCGACATCGTGTGCATCGGCGACGGCGTGCTGAAGTGGTACGAGAACATGGGCGAGTGGGAAGGGAAGCCGCGGGGGAAGTAGCCGTCCCCTCACAAACCCGATAGAATCGAAGCTTGCCGAACCCTGAGATCACCGTCATCGTTCCCACGCTGGCGGCCGGTGAGCCGCTGGTGGCGTGCATCGCGTCGCTCGACGCGCAGACATTCCGCGATTTCGAGACGATCGTTATCGATAACAGCGGGATAAAGCTCGCCCGAAAAGCCCTCGAGGGCCGCACTGTCACCTTCATCGACAACGTGGACAACGTCGGTTTTGGCGCGGCCGTGAACCAGGGCATTCGCGCCAGCTCGTCGCCGTTCGTCGCGCTGCTGAACGACGACGCCGTGGCCGATCCGGGTTGGCTGGAGGCGATGCTCCACGCGCTGGAGGGCCGGCCCGATGTGGGCATGGTGGCCCCGCAGATCCGGCTGGGCGCCACCGGCATGCTGGACAGCGCGGGCATGCTGGTGTGCGGCGATGGCAGCAGCCGGCAGCGCGGGCATGGCGAGCCGCCGGAGCGCTACCCGCGCAAGCAGGAGGTCCTGCTGCCCAGCGGCTGCGCCGCGCTCTACCGGCGCGAGACGCTGGACGAAGCCGGCCTCTTCGACGCATCCTTCTATCTGTACTGCGAGGACACGGATCTGGGGCTGCGCGCGCGCTGGAAGGGCTGGGAGTGCCTGTATGTTCCCTCCGCCGTGGTCGAACACGCCTATTCGAGCACGGCCGGCCGCGCCTCGCCGACGAAGGCATTCTACGTCGAGCGGAATCGTCTGTTCCTGGTGGTGAAGAACTTCCCCTTCGCCCTGCTGCTGCTGGCGCCGTTCTACGCGCTGGCGCGGTATTTCTGGCACGTTTGGTGGCTGTGGCGCGGACGCGGCGCCGCGGCGGAGTTCACCCGATCCGGCGGGAGCGCGGCGAAGTTGCCGGGCTACGTCTTTCGCGCCTGGCTGGCCATGCTGGGCGAACTGCGCACGCTCTGCCGGGAGCGCCGCCGCATCCGCAAGGGCGCGCGCCTCACGCCGAAACAGTACGCGCGGCTCCTGCGCCGTTTCTCCATCACTCCGCGGCAGGTAGCCCGCCTGTGACCGGTGTGCAGAAAGCGGGCGGCGTCCTGATTCTCATACCCGCCCTGAACGAGGAAGCCTCGGTGGGGACGGTGATCCAGGAAGTGCGCGCGGTGATGCCGGAGGCAGCCATCCTGGTAGCGGACGACAGTTCCGCCGACGCCACCCGCAGCGTCGCGCTGGCCGCGGGGGCCGACGTGCTCACGTTGCCCACCCATCTCGGGCTCGGCGGTTGTGTGCAGGCCGGCTACAAGCTCGCCTTCGAGCTCGGCTTCGAGTACGTGATTCGAGTGGATGGCGACGGCCAGCATGATCCCCGGGACGTTCCCCGAATCCTGGAGGCGCTGCGCACCACCGGGTGCCAGATGGTGATCGGGTCGCGTTTTTGCGAGCGCAACGGGAACGGGCACACCAGCGGCCCCCGCGCCGCCGGCATCACCATCTTCCGCCTGCTGCTGCGCCCCATTCTGGGGAAAGCCGTTCACGACCCGACCTCGGGTTTCGTGGGGGTGAATCGCGAGGCGCTGGAAGTGTTCAGCCGGAGCTTTCCGCTCGAGTACCCTGAGATCGAGGCCCTGGTAGTGCTGCAGCGCCGGCGGTTTCGCTTCGTGGAGGTGCCCTGCCGCATGCGTCCGCGGCGCCACGGCCGCAGCACCATAACGGCGCTGAAGTCGCTTTACTACATCGTGCACGTGATGCTGGGCGTGTTCGTGAATATCCTGAAGTTCGAGGGGCGGCGCAGGTTCCGTCTCAGGAAGGGGTGATTTGCCGCTGTTGCCGAAGGTTGGTTGGTGGGCCAGCGGATGCTAATACCGGGGGAATGACCCGCTAGCGAAGGTTGCCATGGATCGCCTGTTAAATGTAATGACGCTGCTGAGCCTTGGGCTCATCGTGCTGGTGTTGATGTCGGTTCGCCGGTCGCACATCCGCGTGGAGTACTCGGTGAGCTGGTTGGGGGCCGCGACGGCGCTGCTGGTGCTTTCGCGTTCGCGCGCGCTGCTGGAATGGCTGGCTGTCCTGCTCGGCCTGGGCTACGGGCCGCTGGCGCTGGTGATGCTGGCCTTGTGCGTCTTTCTGGTGGTGTTCTACCGGTTTTCGGTGGTGATCTCCGGCCTCAAGGATGCCAACATCGCGCTGACCCAGCGGGTGGCAATTCTGGAATTCCAGCTTCGGGCCTTGCATGAAGGGCAATAAACGCGAGCCGAAGGCAGCGCCGAAATCCGTGCGGGCGCGGCGCGGTGGACCCGGCGGCTCGGGCAGGACGGTGCCGGCCGCCGTAGCCGACCGTCCCAACCGTCCCGAGCGCCCGAAGCGCTGGCTCTGGCTGCTGGCATTCCTCATCGCCGCCGCGGCGGTCTTTGAGGTCTACGGCCCCGCGCTGAATGGCCCATTTCTGCTGGACGATTCCTACCTCCCCTACATGCGCCCCGGCTGGGATGACATGCCTCTGTGGATGTGGTTGCGCGGCGTTCGGCCCCTGCTCATGCTCAGTTTCTGGCTCAACTTTCAATGGAGCCAGCACAATCCATTCAGCTACCACGTGGTGAATGTCGTCATGCACATTCTCAACGGCTGTCTGGTATTCGCCATCGCCAGCCGGATTCTCTCGAAACTGGACATGGACCTCTGGCGCCGGCGTACGCTGGCGGCATTCGGCGGGGCGCTGTTTCTTTTTCATCCGCTGCAGACCGAGTCGGTAGCCTACGTAGCCAGCCGTTCGGAAACACTTAGCGTCTTCTTCGTTTACGTCGCGCTTGGCGTTTTCCTCTGGCGGCGCCGGGAAGCCGTCTCGTGGGGCCGGAGCCTGGCCGTACTGGCGATATTCGCCGCCGCCTGCCTTACGAAGGAGCACACCCTGGTTCTGCCCGCCCTGCTGCTTCTCACCGACTATTACTGGAACCCGGGCTTCTCCGTGCGCGGCATCGTACGCAACTGGCGGCTGTACATTCCGCTGGCTGCGCTGGGGGTGGCGGGCGCGCTCTCGGTCGTTCCCCTGCTGGTTTTATCCACTTCGGCGGGGTTCCACGTGAAAGGACTGACCTGGACCCAGTACTTTTTCACCCAGTGCCGCGCTATCTGGGTTTACCTCGGCAAGTTCGTTCTTCCGATTCACCAGAACATAGATTACGAATTCGCGATCTCGCGCACGCTCACCGATCATGGCGCGATCTTCGGCCTGCTGGCTCTGGCGATGGTGACGGCAGCCGCCTGGCTATACCGGCGGCGTGTGCCGCTGGCGAGTTACGGCTGGTTCGCATTCCTGATCCTGATTGCTCCGACGTCGTCCTTCGTGCCCATCCAGGATCCGCTGGTGGAACGCCGGCTCTACCTTCCCTTCATCGGGCTGGTTTTCGTGGTGCTGGAGTTGCTGCGGCGATGGCGCGCCACGCGACGCGTACTGGCGGTCACACTGGCGCTCATCATCGTCGCGGAAGCGTGGGCCGCATGGCAGCGCAACCAGCTCTGGGGCGACAGAATCGCCATGTGGCAGGATTCGGCCCGCCAGTCTCCGGGCAAGGTCCGGCCGCAGTTCCAACTCGCCCACGCCTACTATAAGCTGGGCCAGTTCGGTGAATCCGTGGAGGGATACGAAAAAGCCGCGCGGATCGAGCCGCCGAAATACGATCTGTTGGTGGACTGGGGCATCGCGCTTGCTTACGCGGGCCGTACCGACGAGGCCCTCGCAAAATTACAGCGGGCCGCGACTCTGGAACGGAGCGCTTATGTTTACACCCAGATCGCCATGGTGGATGGAAGGGCCGGCCGCTATGCCGAAGCGCTCGCGGCGCTGGACACGGCGGAGACGATCGACTCGCGGTTCGAGCTGATCTTCGAGTACCGCGGCACGGTGTACTTCAAACAACGCGACCCGCTGCGCGCGGCGGCCGAGTTTCGCCGCGGTCTGGCCATCGAACCATCGAACGACCGGCTTCGCGGCATGCTGGTGCAGGCAGAGCAGGCCGCTGGCAAGCCGTAATGGCCCTGCGCATCGGAGTGAACGCGCTGTATCTCATCCCTGGCGGGGTGGGCGGCACGGAGATCTACCTGCGCAATCTGCTGAACGCCGCCGCTGCCGTGGATCGCGCCAACACCTGGGTGGTCTTCACCAATCGCGAAACCGGTGCTGATCTGGTGCCGCCGGCGCCCAACTTCATGCACGCGCCGCAACCTCTGCGCGCCGCCGTTCGTCCGGCGCGCATTCTGTGGGAACAACTGGCGCTGCCCGTGGCAGCCGCTCGGCGGCGTCTTGATGTCCTGTTCAACCCGGGCTTCACCTGCCCGCTGTTGTGCCCCTGTCCGAACGTCACGGTGTTTCACGATATGCAGCACAAGCGCCATCCGGAGTACTTCCGCTGGTTCGATCTGCCGGCCTGGCAATTCCTGCTGTGGGGCGCCGCGCATCGCTCCCGGGCGCTGATTGCCGACTCCGCGGCCACGCGCGACGATCTGCGCCGCTACTACGGCGTGGATTCGACGGCGATCCACCTGGGCGTGGAGCCGGAGTTGTTCGCGCTGGCCGAACGGCGGGAGCCGAAGCGCTTCCTGCTGTGCTTGTCGACGCTGCATCCGCACAAGAATCTGGACCGTCTGGTGCGTGCGTACGCAGGGCTGGGCCGCGCCGATTTCGATCTGGTGATTGCCGGCCTGCGCGGGTTCTACGCGACTGAGCTCGAAGAGCTGATCGCATCGCTGGGCCTCAGCGCGCGCGCGCGGATCACCGGGTGGGTGCCGCGGGAAGAGATTCGCGAACTGTTGCGCACTGCCTGGGCGGTGATTCAACCGTCGACGTTCGAGGGCTTCGGCATGCCCGTCCTCGAAGCCATGGCCGCGGGCGTGCCGGTGGCGTGTTCGGATATCCCGCCATTTCGCGAGACCACCGGCGGTCACCTGACCATGTTCGATGCGGCCGACGACGCGGCCATCCGAGGGGCCATGCGGCGTTTGTTAGAGGCGCCGCCGGATACCGCGGCAGCGCGCGCGCACGCCCGGCAGTTCACATGGGAGCGAACCGCCCGCGAGACGATCGCGGTGCTGCAAAACGCCGCTACAAGGTAATCGTCCCGCTAAGAAACTCCACCGCTTGGCCGGAAATGTGGACACGCTCGCCAAGATCTTCGCACCACAGCTCGCCGCCGCGCGGAGAAACCTGGCGGGCGAATAACTGTTTCTTTCCCAGACGTCGCGACCAGTACGGGATCAGGGTGCAGTGGGCCGAGCCGGTAACCGGGTCCTCCGGCACGCCGCGCGCGGGCGCGAAGAAGCGCGACACGAAATCGCAATCGCGGCCCGGCGCGGTCACTATGACCGCGAAGCGGTCCACTTCCCTCAGCCCGGCCATATCCGGCTTCAGTGCGCGCACCTGCTCTTCGGTTTCGTAAACCAGCATGTAATCGCGCGCGGCCAGAACCTCTTTCGGCGGCATCCCCAGCGCCGGGATGAGCCGCGGGTGGGCTTCCACGGCTGCCGGGGGGCGGGAAGGGAAGTCCATGGTCAGCCGATCCCCGCTGCGCGAGACCATCAGCGGACCGGAGCGAGTCTGGAACAGGACGCGCTCCAGCCACGGCGCCAGGTGTCGGAAGACCACGAACGCCGCTGCCAGCGTGGCATGGCCGCAGAGATCCACTTCGGTGAAGGGCGTGAACCAGCGCAGCCGGTGGCCGTCACCCTCGGGCACGAAGAACGCGGTCTCGGAGAGATTGTTCTCGGCGGCGATGGACTGCATCTGCTCATCGGCCAGCCAGGCTTCGAGCGGGCAGATGGCCGCCGGGTTGCCGGCGAACGGACGGCCGGAGAAAGCGTCCACCTGATAGACGGGGATCTGCATGGAACCAATGTAGCGTAGAGCGGCGGTACACTCGGCTTGTGAGGCCACTGTTGACTCTCGTCGCGTGCGCGGTCCTGGTGGTAGGCCAGAGCGCGACGGCGGACCGTCAGAAGGCCGCCGACTACCCGGTGAGCGCCAGCGCCGGCCGGGCGGAACTCGGCGCCGAGTTCCTGGTGCACAACATCCCGTCCTCGCGGGGCTACTACTTTGCGAAGAGCTACCTCGTAGTGGATGTCGGCGTGTTCCCAAAACCCGGCGGCGTGCTCAAGGTGTCGGCCGGTCAGTTCACGCTGCGGCTGAACGGCGGCGGTGTCCCTCTGGTCGCGCAGTCGCCGGGGATGGTGGCGGCTTCGCTGAAGTACCCGGACTGGGAGGAGCCGACGGGTTTTTCGGGGAGCGCCAGCGCAGGCAACATAGGGATTACCAACGCTCCGCGCCCGGTCGGCCGTTTCCCCGGCGATTCCCGCGGCCAGGGCCCGGGAGAGACCGTGACCTCGAACCCGGAGGATGAGCCCGACCACCAGCTCGCCCTTGTAGCGCTGCCCGACACCTCCTCCGAACGGCCCGTCAAAGGCTGCGTGTTCTTCGCCTCCGACATCAAAGCGAAGAAGATCAAGTCGCTGGATCTCGAGTGGACCGGCCCCGCGGGCGAGAACGCCGTTCTACGGCTCCGCTAGCCGCTTGCCGAGACGATTCGAAGTGGGGCAGGCTCTCAGCCCAATGGCACCTAACTTTTCAGCGGAGACGCGGAAGGGTGTCAGTTCGGGATGTGGGGCAGGTTTGCAACCTGCGCGCAGGATACAATCCTGCCCCACAACTCTGTGCAGGTGTTCAGCGATGGGAAAGTGATATTGGGCTCTCAGCCTGCGGCGGCCTCTCAGGCCGCCCTGCCCTTTGGTTGCGGCGCTGCTGCTCTGTGAAATACTCGGCGTGTTGACCACTCGTTTACCCTCGTGGCTCGGTACCATCCTGCAAACCCAAAACATCGGGACCGAACCGCGACGGTCACGGAGCGGTCCAGAGAGTATTTCACACCTCCTGAGGGAGCGGATGCTCAGCATTCTGCCAGGCGGCGGTACTTGCGCAGCAGCTCGAAGATCACCACGCCGCCGGCCGTGGCCACGTTGAGTGAGTGCTTGCGGCCGAGCATGGGAATACGGACGTGCGTGTCGCACCGCTCCAGCAGTTCGGGCCGGACGCCATCCACTTCGTGGCCGAAAACCAGGCAGACCGGGAAAGCGGGCGTCCAGTCAAACAGGTCCACGGCGCGGACGCTGGTCTCGATGGCCGCAACCTCATAGCCCGAACTGTGCAGCTCGCCTACGGCCTCCACAGCGTCGATGCTCCGGCGCCACGGAACGGTCTCTTCGGCGCCGAGCGCGGTCTTGGTAATGGCCCGTTTGGGTGGATAGCCGGTGATGCCGCACAGGATCAGCTTTTCGCAGGAGGCCGCGTCCATAGTGCGAAAGAAGGCGCCCACATTGTAGAGGCTGCGGACATTGTCCAGCACGACCGCGACGGGCAGCTTCCCGATGCTCTCATAGGGGATGGCCGCGCGCGTGGCGATGTATGGAAGACGTTCGTTCATGGTTGCCGGAAGACTCAGGCCGGCGCCCCGTGTCGGTCTGGCCGAATGTGCGTGTAGTATACTCCCAAATGCCCATGGCCTCATACTCGCTGCGTGCCCGTTGCGCCTTTTTCGCGCTGACATGTGCCCTGTGTCTCTTCCTCTGGCAGGCGCTGACCGTTCGTTACAACTATTCGGGAAACTGGACCGGCTTGTTTTGTACGGGCGCGCTCTACGGCACGCCGCCGGGGCTTTCCGAAAAGCTGTACGTCTTCCCGAATTGGGGCTACGATGGCCAGTTGTATCACTATATAGCGCACGATCCTCTGTTCAGGCGAGGCTTTGCGAGCCACTTTGATGCTCCCCGGCTTCGCTATCGCCGCATCCTGGTGCCCGGACTCGCCTTCCTGCTGGCAGGCGGACAGGATGGCGCGGTGGATATCGCGTACTACGGCGTGGTGCTGGGTTTCATTCTGCTGGGCGCATACTGGCTGGGCCGCTTCGGCACGCTGCTCGGGTATGGTCCATGGTTTGGGCTCTGCTTCGCGTTTGTGCCCGCGGTTCTGGTTTCCGTCGACCGTCTCACCGTGGATGGCGCGCTGGCTGCCTGCTCGGCCGGCTTCGCGCTGTATGCGCGCGAGTGGCGACCACGGAAGCTCTACGCGGTGCTGGCAGCAGCCGCTCTGGTGCGCGAAACGGGACTAATCCTGGTTGTCGCCTGCGTTCTCTGGCTGGCGCTCGAAAGGCGCTTTCGCGAGGCCATCCTCTTCTCCACGGCCGCGCTTCCGGCCGCCTGCTGGTACGTCTTTGTGGCCCTGCACACGGCGCCGTCAGGTGCCGGCCTTCTCACGCCGTTGCTGTTTTCGGGAATCGCAGACCGCATCCTCCACCCGCAATTACTGGCGGCTTCAGCCTCCATCCGCCTGCTGGCCGAGGCTCTGGACCTGCTCGCGCTGGCGGGAATACTGGGGTCATTACTGTGGGCGGTCCGTCGTGCCGTTCAGCGTTCCCTGACCCCGCTGACCATCGCCATCTACCTGTTCGCCATTCTGGCGATCACACTGGCCAGAGGCGATGCGTGGTCGGAAGTTTACGCGTTCGGCCGGACGCTGACGCCGTTGCTGTTCTTGTCCGCGCTGGACGGCCTGAGCGTGGGCAGGGTCTGGCCGGCCGCAGCCATGCTGGCGTTGGATCCGCGAATCGCTCTGCAGATGGCTGGCCAGTTTCTGAACGTGCTGCGCGGCGTCGCCGCACTACGGTAAGCGTTGACCCGCCTCGGCAATTTGGCGGAAAGCCGGGCCACAATGGACATGCTGCGGCAGCCGCGTACTTGACTGGTGCGGCAAAACGCGACTATCGCCACGTCTGGCGTTTCTATATTTACGCACAGCCGCAACCCAGGGCGGCCTGAGAGGCCGCCGCAGGCTGAGAGCCTGCCCCACTTCGATATGCTGGTGCCGGGCCGATGAAGCTCAAAGGTCAGCAAAAGCAATGGAACCGCCTGGCGCACGCCGACCCGTTCCGGGCCATTTTCGGTCATCCGGAAAAGCGCAATCGCGGATGGGACCCGGAACGGTTTTTCGCCACCGGCCGCGAGGAGATCGCTGCCGCCCTGCAATTCGCTGAGACCATCGGACTCCCCGCCGAGCGCGGCCGAGCGCTGGATTTCGGCTGCGGCGCCGGCCGTCTCACCCAGGGGTTGACGCATTGGTATAGCCACGTCACTGGCGTCGACATCTCCTCCGCGATGATCGACCTCGCGCGGAAGCACAACCAGGCCGGCAGCCGCTGCTCCTACGTGCTCAACACCGACAGCCATTTGCGGCAGTTCGAAGACAACAGTTTCGACTTGATCTATTCGCGGTTGACGTTGCAGCATGTCCCGGCGCGCTTCGTGCGCCAGTACCTCCGCGAGTTCGTTCGCGTGCTCCGTCCGGCCGGGCTGGCGCTGATTCAATTGCCCTCGCGACTCCGGTCGCCGTCGGCCTGGAGCCGCTTCGGCTATCGCGTCAACTTGTGGGTCGGGCGCACGATCCTGCGCACGCCGGGTTTACTCGAGATGTACGGCGTGCCGCGCGAAACCGTCGTGCACGACATCGAACGGTGCGGCGCGCGCGTGCTCAATATCAGACAGGATGACTGCGCCGGTCCCGAATGGGAGAGTTGGCAATACGCCATCACCAAGTGATACTCCGCTCGCCGCCCGCATGAGTTACCATGAGCATGCCATGACACGAACGCTGGCGATTGGTTGCGCGCTGGCGGTGGCCACCGCTTGTCTCGGGCAGAACCAGCAGTATCGCGCGAAGCTCGTCCTCGAGAACGGCGCCGCCCTTCCCTCGTCGCCGCTCTTCATCTCGCCGCCCCCCGGCCAGGATCTGCCTCCCTGCCACATTGTGGACGCCTTCGCCAACGGGGAAATCGTCTACATCGCCCCGCAGTTCGCCGATCCCGGGTCGAAGCCCTGGGAACTCGCCCGGGACGACAAATGTCTGGTGACCATCATGCTGAAGGGTTACCGGAAGGCTACCGTAACGCTGCACGACGGCGCGGTCATCGTGCTGAAGCAGATTGGCGATCCCGAAGGATCCACCATTTCCACTACCGCTCTCCACGTTCCCAAAGAGGCCGCGAAAGCCTACGACAAGGGCATCGCGGCGCAGGGAGACGGCAAGCTCCCCGCCGCACAGAAGCAGTTCGAGCGCGCCGTCGCGCTGTACCCGGACTATGCGCAGGCCTGGAGCCGGCTGGGTGAGGTGCTGGATCAGCAGTCAAAACCCAAAGAGGCCGCCGCCGCCTGGGAGCATGCGCTTCAGGCCGATCCCAGGTATATCCGCCCCTACCTGCAGTTGATGCGCCTGGCCGTTTCCGAGAAAAGGATGGAAGACGCGGCGGCCCTCGGCGATCGCGCCATGCAACTGAACCCGGTCGAATTCCCGGGGATTTATTATTACGATGCCGTGGCCACCTACGAGTTGAAACATCCGGACTTGGCCGGGAGAGTCGTCCGCCAGGCCATCGACCTCGACAAGGCCCACGAGTTTCCGGCCGCGGAAGCGCTGCTGGGCAAGGTGCTGTCCGACAAGGGCGATCTCCGCGGCGCGCTGGAACACTTCACTAAGTACGTGCTGCTCGCTCCGAAGGCCGACGATGTGCCCGCCATCCGCCAGCGCATCGCGGAACTGGAGCGCAGCCTGGCGCAGGCACAATAGGAGTCGATGTACCGGATTCGCCAGAATCCGGGCAGTGGGATGTGGGGCAGGTTTGCAACCCGCGCAGGATGCAGTCCTGCCCCACCTTCCTGTGCAAGCGTTCAGTAATGGAAAGTCAAGTGGCACTGGGCTACGAACCTGCTCGTCACTGCATCCCGCCGCGCGCCTGGTACAATCGAGACTGACCACATCCTGATTCCACATGGCCGATCCTCAACCGGTACTAGCCAGCATCGGGCCGCTGCGGGAAGCCCTCGCCGACCTCCGCAACACCGCGCGCGAGCAGATGGTGGCCGCGTGGCAGATTCACCTCGAGCAACTGCAGGAGCAGCTCGCCGCCGGCTGGCCGGAGCGCATCGCGTGGATTTTCGACGAGCGCTTCCGCGAGTTGCAGGCGCGCCTGGAGGAGCAGTATCGCGTCTCCGTCGCCGAGCAGGTGGCGGCCGCGCTGTCGGACGCGCGCGTCACCGTGCGCCGGGACTTCGCGGAGCAACTGAATCAGTCCATGCGCCGGTTGCGCATGTTTGAAAGCGATGCGCAGTGGGCCTCCGCCGTGCTGGATGCCACCGAGTCGCTCTGCGACCGCGCCGCGCTGTTCACGCTGAATGGCCTGAATCTGCATCTCGAAGCCGTGCGCGGCATGCCGAGGCCGGGCGAAATTGCCGATGTGCCGCTCTCCGGCGCCCCCGCTTTCGCGTCCGTGGTGGCCACATCGGATGCCATGGTGGCCCTGCGCACCCGCGGCGAATTATCGGACGCTTTGGCCGGCGTGTTCGGCGAAGAGCCCGGCCTGCGCTTCCATCTTTTCCCCATCGCCACGCGCGAGTGCGTGCTGGCCATACTGTACGCGGATTCGGCCGCTCCCATGGAGACCAGCGCCCTGGAGTTGCTGGCCGGGATCGCCGGCACCGTGCTCGACAGCCTCTCCGGCCGCGCTTCTTCGCAGGCCCAGCTCGTGCGCATTTCCGCCGGGGAGCGCAGCGGGGCCGGCATCGGCGCATGGTTCGATCTCAGCCGCGAGGACCAGGAGCTGCATCTCAAGGCGCAGCGGTTTGCGCGCGTGCAGGTGGCGGAGATGCGGCTGTACAAGTCCGACGCCGTGAAGGAGGGCCGCGCCCGGCGCGACCTCTACGGCGCGCTGAAGACGGAAATCGACAACGCACGCGAGCTTTTCCAGCGGGATTATCTAACGGCGACGCCGACAATGGTCGATTACTTTCATCTGGAGCTTGTTCGCACGCTGGCTAACGATGAAGCGGAGTTGCTTGGGCGGACCTATCCCGGACCGCTGGCGTAGGCGCGAGACGGGGCCCTTGGCTACGGCTCTGGCTGGTGTCCTCGCCATCGCCGCCGCCGCTAGTGTCCTTGTGCGCGCGGAAGCCCTCGATTCGCTCGCCGATGCTTATGGCAAACAGCCCTCGCCAGCCACCCGCGCCGCCGTCGTTCGCTTCGCCAACGCGCATCCGAAGGATCGCGACGGCGCTTTGGCGCTGCTCGCGCTCGGCGCCGTGGAAGTGGACCAGGGCCAGTTTGTCGACGCCGCAAAGCATCTGGATGCGGCCCGTGCGCGGCTCCCGTCGCTGGGCGATTACGCGGCGTATCTGCGCGCCTCGGCGCTCTATGGGCTAAAGCGGCCCGCCGACGCCTTGCCGCTGCTCGACGCGGTGTGGAAGACATCGCCGGAGTCGCCGCTCGCGGGGAAGGCCGCCCTTCTGGCAGCCAGGTGCCTGCTCGATCTTCATCAGCCGGAGCGGGCGCTGGAGGCGATCGCGGCGCATCGGCAGGACATTCCCGACGCTTCGGCCGAGCTGGCGCGCGCGCAGGCTTTGGAGGCCGCCGGCAAAATCCCCGAAGCCGCGGGCCGCTATCAGTGGGTCTGGTACGAGTGCCCGCTCTCCAGTGAAGCGCCGGACGCCGCCGCCGCACTGGCCCGGTTGCGTCGGTCGCCCGCGTATCCGAAGGAGAGTTCGGAGCTGCTGCTGGCGCGAGGCCGGAAGCTGATGGACGGCCGCGAGTACGCGCGCGCCGCGAATGAGCTGCAGGCATCGCTCCCCCGCATGACCCGTGACGATCAGGAACCCGCGCGGGTGATGCTGGGGGCCATTCGCTATATGCGGCGGGATGCGGGCGCCTGCGATTATCTGCGTTCCCTGCAACTGACCGCGCCCGAGGCGGACGCCGAGCGCCTCTACTACGTGGTGGTCAGCGCGTTTCGGGCAGGCCGCCAGGGGGATGCGCAGGATGCGTTGGCGCGTCTGGAACGCTGGCATGCGAAATCCACCTGGCGTCTGCGGGCTCTGCTCGCGGCGGCCAACCGCTTCGACATGGATCGTCAGCCCGCCGCGGCGCAGCCGTTGTATCGCGCCTGCTTCGAGTCTTTTCCGGAAGATCCCCAGGCGCCGGGCTGCCACTGGAAATACGTCTGGCAGAACTACCTGGATTCGCGCTCGGCCGCGCGCGACGCGTTGCTCGACCATCTGCGCCGCTATCCCGGTTCGGAGAAAGCGCCCGCGGCGGTGTATTTCCTCGGAAGGATCGCGCAAAACAGTCGCGATTTCGCTTCGGCCCGCGCTTATTACGAAGAAATCGACACGCACGATCCGAATCTGTATTACAATACGCTGGCGCGCCAGCGCCTGCGGGAGGGCGGTGTGGCATCGGCCACGCGATCCGCGGCGGTTGCCGCTCAGCTCGCCTCGTTCCATCTGGCGGACCGCCGCGCCAGGGCCGACCTCACCGCCAGTCCGGCGTCGCAGGCGCGTCTGGACCGCGCGCGGCTGCTCACCCAGGCCGGGCTCTACGATCTCGCCGAAGGCGAACTGCGTTTTGGCGGACGGAACAGCGCGCAGCCGCAGGTGATCGCGCTGGCGCTGGCCGAGCTGGCCGACCACCGGCAGACGCCCGACCTCGGCATTCGCTTCATCAAGCGCTACGTGCCCGACTACCTGGGCCTTCCGTTCAACGGCGCCACCGAGCGGCTCTGGAAACTCGCGTTCCCGATCCCCTTCCGCGAAGCGCTGGAGCAGAGTGCCCGGCTGAGTGCGCTGGACCCGTATCTGGTGGCGGCGCTGATCCGGCAGGAGTCCGAGTTCAACCCCCGCGCCGTCTCTCATTCGCGAGCCTATGGCCTGACGCAGATCCTTCCCGGCACCGGCCGCCAGCTCAGCCGCAAAATAGATCTGCGCGGCTTTCGCACCGCCATGCTCTACACCCCGGAAGTGAACCTGCGCCTCGGGACGTTTTATCTGCGCTTGCTGCTGGACCAGTTGCAGGGACAGTGGGAGGAGGCGCTGGCCTCCTACAACGCCGGCAAGGGCCGCGTGACCCAGTGGCTGAGCCGGAAGCAGTTCAACGAGCCGGCCGAGTTCGTGGAGAGCATCCCCATCGCGGAGACGCGCGATTACGTGCAGAGCGTGCTGCGGAATGCAGATGTGTACCGGAAACTGTATGAGCCACGAATGAACACGAATGCACAAGAATAGCGCATATTTCGCCTTCGTGTCATGGTTGTTTCCATCCCGGACAAGCGTCTTTAGCAAGCGCTTTCAACGTATCCACGACGGCGCTTTGAGGCATTGCAGATTCCCGGGCGGTATGCGCATAGACCATCTTGCCACCGTCCCAGAACGTATGTCCCATGCTGCCCACTGAAACTTCATAGTAGATCCCGGTTGCATGGTGGACAGCCTGCTCATCCACATACGTCATGAGCATGGCATATCCGTCTCCCGGCGTTCTCCCGGCACGAGGCGGCGCGTCTTTTGGAAACCGCACTTTGAAGCAGGTGAGTTTTTCAATCTGTTTGGTGATCGCCCAAAAGAAATCCATGTTAAGGTCCTGGTTTATGTCGGCGTCCGGATGGGTGCCCACCGCGCCATTCATCGGGATGACCGTATGGATCTTTTGAAGTTCAGGCAGGTCTTTCCGGGTTACCGTGACAAGAGGCGGGCCGGGGCTTTGCGCTGGCAACGTACGCGAGAGAAGTGTTGCCGACATCGCCAGCAGATAAACGAAAACAGAACGCTTCATAGTGTTAACCCGTTCTTAAAGTGACGTAAAGCGGTCCCTCGGCCTGGCGGCGGCGTAGGCCGCTCGTGGCAGAAGTCGTAACGAAGGCCGAACGCAGGCGAAAACGCCCCATGCCACTTAACTTTTCAGCGGAGACGCGGAAGGGTGTCAATTCGGGATGTGGGGCAGGTTTGCAACCTGCGCGCCGATTTCCAATCGGCGCCGTGCGCGGGTTACAAACCCGCGCGCAGGATACAATCCTGCCCCACAACTCTGTGCAGGTGTTCAGCGATGGGAAAGTTAAGCGACATTGGGCGAAAACGCCTGCTCCACAACGGCAAATGAATGATTTGCAATCCTTGTGGAGCGGGCCTTTGGTCTGCGACGAGTTCGGCCGCGGGCCGCGGAGATTCCTTCCCGGGCTGATTCTACCGGATAATTCGTATTTATTCGTGTTCATTCGCGGCCATTAGTCCCAGACCGGGCCGGTCGGGCAGCACCAGCCTGCCGTGCTCGACGATGACGCCGCGCCAGGGGTCGTTGGCGATCAGCAGGTTCCCGTCCAGGTCGGCGTAATCCACCAGCGGCGAGAGGTGCGCCGCCGCCGTCACCGTGCAGGAGCTGGAGATCATGCAGCCGAGCATGGTCTTCATGCCCAGGGCCTTCGCGATCTGGATTTCGCGGTACGCTTCCATGATGCCGCCGCACTTATCGAGCTTCACGTTTATGCCGTCGAACACGCCCTGCAGTCTCGGAATATCGGCCGGGTGCAGCACGGACTCGTCGGCGATCAGCGGCAGAGGCGTCCGCTGGTGTATCCAGCGGATATCGTCCAGCCTGTCGGCGGGCATGGGTTGCTCCACGAACTCGACGCCCTGCTTCGCCAGCCATTCGATCTTGCGCAGCGCAGTCTCCTTGTTTGTCCAGCCTTCGTTGGCATCCACGCGCAACGGCTTATCGGTGACGCTGCGCACGGCGGCGATGGTGGCCTCGTCGGTATCCAGACCCACTTTGATTTTCAGCACCGCATAGGGCGCGGCTTCGCGCACCTTGTCGCGCGTCACCGCGGGATTGTCGATGCCGATGGAGAAGGTGGTGACGGGAGCGTCCTGCGGATCGAGGCCGAACCAGCGGTAGAGCGGCACGCCGAGCTTCTGCCCGGCCCAATCCATCAGCGCGATATCGAGGGCCGCCTTGGCCGCGTTCGCGCCGGGCACGTCGTGGAAGACGCGCGCCATCAGCTTCTCGAACTCCCACGGATCGGAGCTCAGCACCAGCGGACGCACCGATTCGAGCGCCGCCTGCGCGGCCTTCGCGTCTTCCTTGTAGCGGACGATGGGAGCGCCTTCGCCGTGGCCGGTTACGCCGTCGCGGGTGTAGCGCGCGTAGAGGACGTCGCGATACTCGCTGGACGACATCACCGTGGTCCAGGTGTGCCGGAGCTTCAGGCGAACGATTTCGGTTTCGAACCCGGTGTCGCCAGCGCCCGCGACGGCGGGGCCCGCAACCGCGGGAGCCACTGCCACGGCGGCGGCGCGGAAAAGGTCGCGGCGGTTCATGCGCCCTCGAACAGCGCGGCGAGCGGGACTTCGAGGACCGGCTCGCTGGTACGCAGGATGCCGTCTCTTGCCGGACGGCTCCCTTCGGCCGTATGCACGTAGCCCTGGCGTGTGCGCGGGTTCACCTGAACCTTATCGGTGCGGTCATCACGCGAGAGAACCTCGATTGCGAGCAGCGGCGGCTCGGTGATCACGCGCCCCGACGGCATCCGGCCGGCCACCACTACGACGTCGGGAACGCGGAAGCGCAATGGTCTCACCTGAACGCGCGTCGCCGGAGCCGCCTGGGTTCCGCTGTAGTGCGTCATCAGATACAGATAGAGACGCCCCTGCAGGTTGCCGTGTTCGATTTCGCCCATGTTGCGTTCGAGCACCTCGCCATCCACGTATTCGCGGTCGCCGTCCGGAAAGCTCGTCCGGAGGTACTCGGCGACGGAGATCTGCGTGCCCGCGTTCATGCTCATAGTTTATTGGATGCGGCGGGCGGCCACCAGCAGCGGCGCCCAGTGCGGGTCATCCAGGCGGTCGATCTGCACCACCGGCCGCTGCCACGGCGTGGCGTCGATGAACTCCCCGTTGCCCAGGTACATGCCCGTATGCGTGATCTTGTCCGCGCTGGCGCCGAAGTAGAGCAGATCGCCGGGCCGGAGCTGGTCGCGCCCCACCGGGACCATGCCGGTCCAGTCGGCCTGCTGGCCGGCATCGCGTGGAATGACCACACCACGGCGCCGGCACAGCATCTGGGTGAAGCCGGAGCAATCGTAACCATACGTGGAGGTCCCGCCCCACAGGTACGGCAATCCCAGAAAACGGCGGCTGAACTCCACCACCTCGGCCACCGTCCACGGCTTCGGATCGACGGTCACGTCGCCCCGTTGTATCCAGGCTTTCCGGCCGCCCGGGAGCCGCACGCGCAGCCACCGCGCATCATCGTTACGAGCTGGCACGCCGGCCGGCGACACCTCGAGGCGCGCCTCAAACGGGACCGTGAGCAGGGGCCGGTGCTTCGTGACGTCCGCCTCGCGGTACAGGTTCGCGAACAGGGACTCCACCTCGACCAGCGGCGGGGTCCGCGCATATGCCGGACGCCGCAATACCGACGCGGCCGTCACCCAGCCCGTGTACGCATCGGCGGTGCGGACGCGTACCCAGCCGCCGCTGCGGCCCACAATCTGAGCGTTGGCGCCGTAGATGGCCTGAGAGACCACATCGGCATTCGCGCTCGCGCGCGAGTACATGTTCGCCACGGGCACCGCGATCACGACGTTTGCGGAGGGAGCGGTCACGCCTTCGGCCATGAGGAAGGCCAGCAGACACAACATCTGCCTTGAGTATAAGTGCCCGGAGGCGGACCGAGGGTCCGCCGCAGCGCACGGCGCTGCCCCACTTTTCGACTCCCCGGGCTTACATGCGGTCCGGGTTCAGGTGCAGGCCCTTATGAATCGCGTAGAGCGCCAGCTCCAGCCGGTCGGAGACGCCCAGCTTATCGAAGATGTTGTGCAGGTGGTTCTTCACCGTCTGCTCGCTGATGAACATCTTCTCGGCCATCTCCTTGTTTTTGTAGCCCTGCGCCACCAGTTGCACGATTTCCCGCTCGCGCGTGCTCAACGGCGAGCGCTCGCGCGACTTGCCCGAGCCGTTGCCTGCGGCCGCCTCGGCGGCAGTGGCGAACTGCCGCATCACCGCGGCGGTGGTGTGCGAGTCCAGCCAGATCTCGCCCGCGTTCACCTTGCGGATGCTCTTGACGATGAGCTCCGGCGCGGTCTGCTTCAGTACGATGCCCGAGCAGCCCAGTTTCATCGCCTGCACGAACTCGTTCTTGTCTTCGGAAGCCGTGAGGATGATGACCCTGGTGCGCTTGCCCGCCTGCTGCATGGCCTGCAGAGTGGATAAGCCGTCCAGGTTCGGCATGCGCAGGTCCAGAAGCAGAACGTCCGGCTCCACTTCCTGGATCATATCGAGCACTTCGCGGCCGTCATTCGCTTCCCCGACGATTTCGAAGTCGTCTTCGAGCGAGAGCAGCTTGCGAAGCCCATCGCGAACGATTGGATGATCATCCGCGATCAGGATGCGGATTACAGGTTTCCGGGTTTCCACGACCCGGTTCTCATCAGGCTGAACTGTCGCAGTGCTCTCGTTCATACTATCCGTATCGACCATTCCCGGCTTCGATTCTATTGAAGTACCAGTACCGAATCAATTTGAGGTAATCCTCAGAAACACCTACGAAAACCTCCTGGCCCTTACTAAGCTAAACCAGCTTCCCGCCAGCGTCTGCGGTTCTACAGTGGTCGGTGCTTCCCGATGGTATGTATTCTACATTACAGATATACGACCTGGCCAGCAGTTTTCCAGCATGGCAGGTTTGGCTGGCAGCATAGTACGAAAGTACTGTACTACTGTACCGCGCGCGACATGACAGTGGAGCAGGAGCGGATGCCGTCCGCCCAGCCGTCCGAGCGTATTGCTACGCAAGGTTCCTAGCCGCGACTGTGAAGGAGTGGTCTTCAGGGACATGCGGAAGAACCGCCTGCTCACGCGCGCGGCTCGGAATCGGGACCTGGGACATCCACGGGAATGTCGCGCGCCCGGCGTCCCCCTTGCCCCGAGAATGCCGCCGGAAGGCGCTAGAATAGCGAGATGCGGCAGTCTCCTCTCCTCGTCATTGGGAGCCTGTGCGGCCTGGTCGCCGGTGCGGCCACCGCGCAGGAAGTGCGTCCACCCGATTCCGGCCTGACCATCAAAGCCACGGTGAACGAGGTGCTTCTCGACCTCGTTGTGCGCGACAAGCATGGCAAGCTGGTGAAGAACCTCAAGCCAGGCGATGTCGAAGTCTACGAAGACGGCGTGCGCCAGCCGATTCGCGGTTTCCGGCTGGTGTCGGGCCCCGAAACACCGCCGCCTCAGGAGCCTGCGGCAGCCGGCACGAAGGTGGAACCCGCATCCATCCACAAGGCGGGCTCAGCGTCGGGGCCTTTGCACACGCTGCACCTGATCTGCATCGTCTTCCAGAATCTGGACCTGAATACGAAGAAATACGCGGTGGAAGCCGTGCAGGAGTTTCTCAAGGAGGAATTGCCACCGGGCACCTGGGTGGCAATCTTCAATCTGGACCAGAACCTGACGGTGCTGCAGAACTTCACGGCAAACCGGGACGAGCTGCTGCGGGCGGCGCGGAACGCGTCCACCGGCACCACCTTGAACTTCGTCGGGGTGGCGCAGGCCATTCTCAGTGCCCAACCCAACGTGGTGACGGTCACCATGAGCGGAACTCCGGGCCCCGGGGGGTCGGTCAGCGTAACCGAGGATCTCACCGGGGGCGACCTCAATCCTTATGCCATCAACGACGCCAGCGTGTCCAACGATATTGGCGCCAGCCTGCAGCGCGGCGAGCTGGTGCAACAGCGGCGAGTGTTCGGCATGATTGAGGGGATGCGGCAGACGGACCAGATCATCATGATGATCGACCAACTGGGGAAGCTGCCCGGCCGCAAAACCGTCCTCCTGCTGAGCCCGGGACTGATGACCACCGGCGATCCGGAGCGCTTCGACTCCATCCTGAACAAAGCCAATCGCTCGGACGTCACCGTTTATTCCATCGACGTGAATGGCCTCACCCAGAACGCCAATACCCAGGCCAGCACCGCCGCCACCCGACGCGTTGCCAAGCTTAGCCAGACGCAGACCAGCCCGGGGAGCGGTGTGGACGGCAACATGGAACTCATGCGCCAGGACGACTACCTGCACAACGCCGTGCGCACCTCGGACACGCAGGCGACCCTCCGCGCCCTTTCGGAAGGCACGGGCGGTTTCCTCATCGGGAACACGAACGACCTCCGAAAACCGTTCCACCATGTGCTGGAGGACATGGATACGCGCTACGAGGTTGTGTATGACCCGCTCTCGGACAAGTACGACGGACATTTCCGGAAGATCACCTACAAACTGGCGCGCGCCGACCTCACCGTAGAAAGCCGCGCCGGGTACTTTGCCATGCCGGTTCTCGGGGCTGCACCGTCGCTGGCGGCGTTCGAAGTGGCCGGGCTCATGGCGCTGGATGCGAAACCACGGCCGCATGCCTTCGATCTTCGGGCCGCCGCGTTTCATTTTCGTCCGGAAGGCGCCACCGCGCAGTACGGCGTCGCCTTCGAAACGCCGGCCGCGAATCTGACTGCCACCGCCGAGCCGGAGCAGAAGAAGCATCGGCTGCACGCCTCGTTGCTGGCGCTGGTGAAGGACGCGAGCGGGCAGATTGTCGACAAGTTCAGTCAGGATTCGACCTGGGAGATCCCGGACGACAAGCTGGCCGTGGCGCAGGCGCAGCCGATCACCTGGACGCATCCCTTCAACCTTCCCCCGGGGCATTACACGGTAGAGACCGCCGTGCTGGATCGCGAGGGGAACCGGGCGGGCACGAACGTCCTGGAGTTCGACAATCCCGGGCACAAGGGAATCGGCCTGAGCAGCGTCATGCTGGTGCGGCAGGTGGAGGCGGTCAAAGGCCAGGCGGACGCGGCCGACCCCTTCGAGTTCGCCACCAGCAGGGTGATCCCGGAGCTCGCTCCCGCTCTGAATCCGGCCAGTCTGCCTTACGTGTATTTCGTGGTCTATCCGGACAAGGCGAAGGAGGCGAAGGCGGAAAAGCCGCAGATTGAGGTGCAGTTTCTGGTGGACGGCGTGGTGGTGGCGACACAGACCTCCGACCTTCCGCCCGCCGACGCCTCCGGGGCGATTCCCATGGTGGTGGGGGCGGTCCGCAGACCGGGCCGGTGCGAGCTGAAGATTGCCGCGCTTCAGGGGGCCGAATCGGCCGAACAGAGCGTGAAGTATACGGTGGCGGCGCGGTAGACGCCACAGTCCTGTGGGGCAGCCACCCCGGGCTGCCGCCGTTGTGGGGCAGGATTGTATCCTGCGCGCGGGTTTGTAACCCGCGCACGGCCGCGGGCAGGATTGCCCGCCCCACAAATTGACCTCGGCGCTACTCGGCGGCGATGGCGTTGGTCTTCAGCTCGCGCTTCTCCAGGCGGTCGTACCAGGTGAACTTCAGGATGAGCGAGGTTCCCAGCACGATCGCGGCGGTGATGGCCACGCGGTCGAATTCACGGATGACGAGGTAGATCGGCAGGGCTACCAGGCTCACCTGCCAGACGATGCCCACCACGACGTTGAACATGTCGAGCAGGAAGTCGCGGTTGGGCTCGAAAGACGGGTCCAGCTTTTGCACCTTCTCCCGGATGGGGCCCCAGAAACCCCACGGCCGCACGCGCCGGTAGAAGTCCATGACGATCTCGTCCGCATCGGGCCGGGTTCCCAGCGTGCCCGCGATGCAACCGATCAGAGAGATCCCGAAGACCAGCGGGAAGCCCAGCGAAACATCCAGGTTCAACTGATGAGCCCTGGCAAAGTCCTGCAGGAGTTGCGAGTGGCCCAGAATTGCTGGGACGGTCAGGAGCGAGATGATGCCCGTGGCCATCCCCCAGAAGTATCCGTAGCCATTGAAGCGCCACCAGTACCACTTGAGGACGTTGGCGGCGGTGTAGCCGCCCCACAGTCCGGTGACGATCCACTGCACCACATCGCCCACGGAGGTGACGAACCAGCCGATGGCGACCCCCAGCAGCACCACCACCAGCGAGGAGAGGTAGCTCAGGCGTACGTAGGTTCGGGGGGCCGCGTTGGGGTTGATGAAACGTTTGTAGATGTCGTTGACGAAGTAGGGCGGCGCGGCGTTGACCGTAGCGGCGAAGTTGGACATGAAGGCCGCCAGCAGTCCGGCGATCAGCAGGCCGAGCAGCCCGATCGGGACGAAGTGCCCCAGGGCGTAGGGCAGCACCAGTTCGAAGTCCATGTGAGTTTTCATCCCCGGGTTGTCGGCGACGAAGAAAACCAGGGTGAGGACGGCCAGGCCGGTGATCAGGAAGTAGCGGGGCGGCGTCAGCACCAGATTGACCCAGCCGCTCATCATCGAAGCCTCGCGCGGAGTCTTGGACGAGAGCACGCGCTGCATGTCGTAGTTCGGCGCCGGACCGGCGGCGCTGATCAGCACGCCCTTGAACAGCAGCATCATCACCAGGAAGCCGAACAGCCCGTAGCCGTCGGAAGCGATCTTGTCGGTGGCCGAGGGCATCAGGGTGGACCAGTTCAGGTTGAGATGCCAGCCAAAGAAGATGTTGTCCCAGCCGGCGGGAACGAACCGGTGCAGCATTGCCGGCGAGACCTTCGACATGGCGATGACCCCCACCGCGAAGGAGACCACGGAAAGGATGCAGAACTGAATCACCTCGGTAATCACCACGCTGATCATGCCGCCCTTGATGACATAAATGGCGGTGATGGAAATCAGGATCAACGCGTACAGGTTGGCGTTCAGCGCAGGATCGGAGCTCAGTTGCCAGGGCAGAAAGCTGGCGGCGAACTTGCCGATTCCCTTAAACCCGTAGGTGAAGAAGCCAACGATGCTGATGAAGGCGTAAATCACCACGCTGATGTGCGAAAGCTGGGCGCCACGGCCCTTGCCAAAACGGGTCTGGATCCACTCCGCGCCGGTCATCACGTTGGAACGGCGCAGCCAGGCCGAGAGGTAGACCATCAGAAAGATCTGGTTGAAGGTCGGCCACAGCCAGGGAATCCAGACGCTCTTCAGGCCGTAGACGAACATCCAGTAGACCAGCAACATGCTGCCGCTGATGTCGAACATGCCGGAAGCGTTGGAAATGCCCAGCAGGTACCAGGGCATGGTGTTCCCGCCGAGGAAATAAGCCCTGATGTCTCGCGAGGCCCGATTCGAGACCCAGTAACCCACCAGGACCGAACACACCAGGTAGGCGATTATGATGGCAATATCGATTGCGTGAAGATGCACGTGGTATCTCAGTTCCCGCTATCGGAGCTGCTCGCAAGGGCGCCGTGCTGACTCGCGATGCGATTTGGATTTTAGCCGATCGAAGCGCCCCCATTATACATGAAGGTCCACCACGCGCTCCCGGCTGGCGCGGTTACTTCGGCTGCGCGACACGGAAGTGGACGCACCTGCAAGTACACCAGACTCCGGGGACACGCGGAGGCAGCCGCGTACTCGCCAGAACCCGCAGGAACGCGGCTGACGCCGCATGTCCCTGAGGCGAACCCAGGCTGCGATCGCTGGCAACCTGCACTCTCACGTCGCACACCCGGTTACTTTGGCTTGACGTTGCCGCAGTCGGACCCCAACCACCTGGAACTGACGGTAACCTTGCCGGTCATGGTGCGGCCGTCCGCCGTGGTGTTGTTCATTACCACTTCGCCCTTGAAGGATTCAGGGCTGACCGTGTGAAAGTGACCGTCTCCAACGCTCTTCGTCCTGCCGTTGTCGCATTCGATATGGAATTCCATGGCGCCAGGGGACGATCTGGTGACAGTTCGCTTGCAGTAGCTGTAGGGGCGGTCGCCGAACTCGAGCGGCTTCTTCAACGCCTCGCTGGTCAGGCAGGACCTGGACGTGTGGGGAGTATTCATTGCCGCCTCTATTCTGGCGCGCTGCTCCGGGGGCATTTGGGCCAGAGCTTCCGGGGGAATCCCCGGCATACCGCTCGACTGGACGGTGACTTCCCAGAGCCCCGGCTTCACGTCGAGCGGGGTAACTTCATCGGCGCGGCAGGCGAGCGGCGCCAACAGAATCAGAGCGGACAGGATCATGTTCTTCATGACATCCTCCTTCAATGCTTCCGAGGATGGCACGGTAGCACCGGTTTTGCAAATCGAACATGCGGCGGTTGCCGCGCCCTCGTCCGGCGCCACAGAACCGCGGCTGGCGCCGCGCGTCCCGCTAAAGCCGCCTGATCAGTTCCTCGAGCGTTTTCACCTCAATCTCGCCGGTGAAGGAGCGGACGAGCTTGCCCTGGCGGTCGTAGACGAACGTGGATGGCAGCGTCCCGCTCCACTTCGGATCCACGGCGCGGATGAACGCGTCATCGTCGCTGGCGGCCTTGATGTAGACGGGCCCTGACGCATGCACGGATTCCAGGAAAGCGCGGGCTTTCGGCTCGTCCGCGGCGTCGTCGGCGGAGATGAGCAGCAGCTTCACGCCTTTCGCCGCATAGCGGTTCTCGAGCGCCACCAGCGACGGCATCTCCTGCCGGCACGCACCGCACCAGGTGGCCCAGAAGTTCACCACCACCACCTTGCCGCGATTGCCGCGCACCAGGTCTCCATAGGCGGACTCGCTCACAGGTTGCAGCGAGGCCGCCGCGAGAAACAGGGTGACGAGCGCGATCATGGCGTCTGCTTCGCCCGCTTGATGCTGCAGCCGAAGGCCCTGGTTTCCGCAACCGGGACCGGACGGCCCGCCAGCACCGCGTCGAGAGCGGCGCGCAGGTCCCGCTGCTTCACGCCACTTTCGTTCATCGAGTCGTCGACGCGGCCGTGATAAACCAGAGTGCCGGCCTGGTCGAAGACGAAGGCTTCCGGGGTGTGCTCGGCGCCCAGCTTGTCGGCGAGAGTGTTTCCGTTGTCTTTCACAACCTGGAACGGCCACCCCACGCGCTTTTCGTGCGCTTCCACCTCGCTCGGCGATTCGGTGGCGTTCGCGTTCACGAACGCGAATTGCACGCCCTGCGGTACGTAGTCGTTATATAACGACGCGAGCCGCCCGTTGTACGCGTTGGACACCGGGCACTGTACGGAAACGAACACCACGGCCGTGGCCTTTGCCGCCGAGGTTTGGATGGCTGGTGGAGCGCCGGGCCCGGTAACGGTGACGGCAGCGAGCCGGGAGCCGATCGGGAATTCACCCGCGGCGAGAAGGGAACAGAAGACCAGCAGAACTGCGGACAGTCGCATGACACCTCCAGCTCTGTAAGAGACGAAGCAGCGGCGAATCCGTTACCACGCGGTTGTCCGCATTTCGCAGACTCCCGGCGAGCGGTCGCAGACGAATGTCGATGGCAGCGTCCCGCTCCACTTCGGGTCCACCGCGCGGGTGAAGGCGGCGCCCGGCCTTGCGAATTCGCGCGTGATCTCCGGCCAACTCGAACGCGACCTTCGTACGCGGCAAGAGACCCGGCCGGCTCCGGATCTCCTAAGGGATGGTGACCTGGCCCTCGCTGGTGAACGCCCCGCACCGGCTCTCCAGGAATCGCCGAATCGGCGTCCGGCAGGGCGCTCCCCCGGACTATCTGCGACTTCTCCGCGATCCGAGCCGCGGTCCCACTATACTCATGTTGGAGGGCTATGGACTTCCGGCAACTGGAGATCTTCCTGGCGGTGATGGAACACGCCAGCGTGACCCGCGCGGCCGAGAAGGTCCACCTCTCGCCCGGGGCCGTCAGCCTGCAGATTCACAAACTCGCCGCCGAACTGCATACGGACCTCTTCGTCCGCGCGGGCAAGCAGATTGCGCCAACGCCCGCGGCGCGCCACCTTGTCGAATCCGCTCGGGCGGTCCTCGGGAGGGTGCGCGAAATCGAACAGAGCTTTTCGGGCGACCCGGCGACGGATACGCGCCCCTTTCACTTCGCCACCGGTTTGACCACGCTGGTACACCGGCTGGGCCCGCCCCTGCGAAAGCTGCGCCGCGCGATGCCCCACACGCCCATCGGGATCACCGTAGTCCCCACCGAGGAAATGGTCTCCGGCCTGCTCGACCGGCGGTTCGATCTGGCTCTCATCACCCTGCCCGTCAGCGAGGAGCACCTCACCGTTCTTCCGCTCTTCGAAGAGGAACTGCTCATTCTGCGGCCCTCGCTGGCATCGGTGCGCGCGTGGCACGTCGGCAACATTAGGCCATCCGAGCTGGCCGCGGCTTCCTTCCTGCTCTATCCGCGGCGCAGCAATATGAGGTCGATCATCGACCGCTTCTTCGAGAATCTGGACATTGCACCGAACGTCATCATGGAAGCGGACGACACCGAGGCGATCCGCCTGCTGGTGGAAGCCGGCTTCGGGTATTCGATTCTCCCCGAGTTCGCGCTGCGCAAGCAGCCGCGGCATTTCCACGCTCTTCGTGTGCCGGAACGGCCGCTGCTTCGCCGTCAGGCGCTGGCCATGGCCCGCACGGAGTATCCCAGAGCGCTTACCGTTTCCATCGCGAAATTCCTGCAGTCGGAGATCATCGCGGCCAGGTGATCGCCGCGCGGTTACGAGCCGAACAGGTTGCGGGCGAGCCAGCGGACATACTCGGCGTTGCGGCGGCGCGTTTCGGCGACAATGCCGGACGGCAGGCTGTCCAGCGCTTCCTTGAAGAACCGGCCCCGCTGGTCGCGGCTGCCCACCATGTTTCCGAGCCAGAACACCAGGAACAGGTTGCCATCCACGCGCCCCAGACTGGCATCGCCCAGATACGACCCGTGGGTGGCGGCATAGCGCGCCGCCAGTTCGCTCTCCTCGCCGAAGGCGCCGGCGCTGGCGAATTTCTCGCAGGCCGCCACCATGGCCTGGTACAAACGGCGCTCGGGCGAACCGGCGGGCTGTTCCGAGAGCACGTCGAACAACTGGAGCTGGAGCTCGCCGGAGATCTTGTAATTGAGCCGCCCCTCGGTGGCCGAACCGATGCTTTCGAGCACCTCCGCCTGCTTTCCGCTGCCGGAGTGGATGCTGAGCGTGCCGTCGAAGAAGCGCGCCACCTCGGCCAACTCGCCCACTCTGGACTTCAGCTCGGCGATGGCGTCGCCGCAGAAATCCCGGTCCACCCGGGGGAGCAGTTCCGGCCACATTTTGTGCCCCGCATACTCGGCCAGCGCCGCGCGGCTGTCCGGATACGCCTGCCGCTTCTTGAAGCCGAGATTGGGGGGCACCAGTTGCGCCGGCCGTCCGCGCTCCCGCAGCCAATGCATGCAGAAGATCAGCTCGGCGGGCGTGGTCAGGGTGTCGGCCTCGTCGAGCGACGGCTCGAAATCGAATGGCGCGCCGGCTTTCGCCTGCACGATGGCGTCGAACAACTCCTCGTTCAGCTTCAGGCTTGGCCCGAACTTCACCGCCAGACGGCGGATCTCGGCAGGCTGGAAGCGATACGACCACCGCGCCAGGGCAAACGGCGCGGAGAAGGCGTCCAGAACCCAGCGGCGCTCGTCGGCGCTCAGCCTCCGCTCGAACAATTCCTCCACCTGCGCCTCGGTCCAGGGTTGCGGATGGCGCACGTCGGCCCGCAAATCGAACAGCCGGGACGTGTCGGTGGTGAACTTGGTGTATCCGGCGGCGTGACGAATGGCTTCCTTCACCCACTCCACCGATTGCCCAATGGAAACGTCGTCGTGGCCGCTCACGATGAAGTGGTCGGCCTCCGCGCTGTAGCCGCTGCGATAGCCTGCCCGGATCGCCGCCCACAAGCCCGCATGGTACAGATGGCCGATGCTGACGCGGGTGTGGCCGGGTGCCGTCGGGTCGGAACCGTCGCGGCGCTTGATCTCTTCGCTGGTGGTCATCTCGCGCGTTGCCGAGAGCTGGACGGTGGAGGCCAGGTTTCTGCCGGTGCGCCGCAGGATGTCGCCGAACGCCTCGAAGACCGCGGGAAGGCTGATCTCCGGATGCCGGTTCCCGGCGGCGATGGCCGGCTGTTCGCGCTGTGGCCGCGGCAGAAACGCGCGGTCGATGCGCTCGGCGAACGTGCGTATGTTGTGGTGATCGGTGGAGCCGAACGGATACAAATACCGTCGCCGCGCCGGGTCCTGCCAGATGAGCCCGGAAAGGCCGTGCTCGCCGGCGTCTCCTCCCGCCTGCAGCAGCAATGAGTCCTCCCCGGCGTCCAGCACCATGTAAGTTGCGTCGCCCAAAACCGACAACGATTGCGGCAGGGGCACGGCGGCCGAGGCTCCGTTTCCAGGGAGCGCCTCCAGCGGGATTTCCAAAACCAGCGAAGACGCGGTCATGGTGCGGTTCGCTCCTTTCCCATCCCCACGAACTGCTCGAAGTTGCGGCAAAAGAGCCGCGCGACGTCGCGCCGGATCTCCTGCGCCGTCACTGCGCGCCCGTCCTCGGTGAGCAACCGGTAGGCATCGGTCAGGATCGGCGCCATGGTCCGGCGCGTATTCCGCCACTTGTAAATCACCTGCTCGAGAATGCGCGCGTCGGAGTGTTGCGGGATGAAGCTCGTTCCCAGCATCTCCAGCCGCTCCCGCGTGATCTCCTCCACAATGGACGGGTTGTTCAGGAACCACCAGCAACCGAACGGCATCAGGTTCCCGAACTTCCGCGCGTACACGCACAACTCGTGCTGATTCTCGCGGCTGAGGACGCTCGCCAGATACCGATTGTCCGGGTAATCCGCACACAGGCGCTCGATCGCCAGCAAATTGGCCGCGCCAACGCCGTCGCCGGCCAGGCGCAGCCTGGGATTCACCTGATACCGCACCCCGATCATCAGCGCCAGCGGCACGCCGAACTCGCGGCACGCCGGCAGCACCGCGCCGTCCAGCAGCCGCCCGCGCACGGACTCCTCCGGGAAGCGGAACGTATCCGGCAGAGAAACGGCCATGTAGACCGGCCGCATCCGTTCGCACCACACCGCGAGAAAACGCCGGACCTCGGCGAGCGAGCCGCCGCTGGCGTTCTCGTTGACGGCGAAGCCCTGCGATGTCAGCACCCGCCAATGCTCGCCCCACTTGTTAAGGACGCGGTCGAGCCGCAGCACGGGATGAAAACGCGCGTCGCGTTCGGCGCGCTCCCAGAGCGGCGCCTCCTCGGGATCCAGCGGATCGTTGGTCATCACCGCTTCGCTGATGCCGGCCAGCTTGAACACCTGGCCAATGTGGCCGTCCAGTTTGCGCGAGGCGAAGAAGCGGCGCGCTTCGGTGAGATCGGGACTGCTCGTCGGCAACCCGAACGCACTCAGCACCGCCACCACGCCCCGCGTCGCCTCCGATACGGGGGTGTTTTCGACGAAGAGCGTGCGCCAGATGGCGTCGGCTCTTGCGGTCTTCGACAACGTCCAATACTCTTCCGGAGCGATGCCGGAGGAGCGGAACAGTTCCGCCTCCAGATAGTGATACGTCACCAGCTCGTCGATTCCCCACAGCCCCAGCCGGCCCAGCGACGGCATGAACAGGTGCGTGTGAACATCCACCACGCGCACGGCCTGCAATTCGCGTTCGACCGCGGCGAGCAGACCATCCGCGGAGAGCGGAGTTGTATCAGTCATGAAAGAACATCCTCAACTGTTCACTCCCGAAGCCAGAAAGCCGCCGTCCACCACGATGCACTGGCCGGTAATGAAACTGGCGGCGTCGGAGGCCAGCAGGATGGCCGCGCCCGTCAGCTCCTCGGGCTGTCCAAAGCGGCGCATCGGAGTGCGCATCAGCAGTTCGCGGCCGCGTTCAGTCTCGTCCAGCAACTTCTTGTTCAGGTCGGTTCGAAACACTCCTGGCGCGATGGCGTTGACGTTAATGCCGTCGGGCGCCCATTCCACGGCCAGGCTGCGGGTGAGCGCCAGGACGGCGCCCTTCGAAGCCGCGTACGACGTCACCCCGATCAGGCTCACAAACGAATTCAGCGAGGCGATGTTTATGATGCGCCCGCGGCCGCTTCGTTTGAGCGGTTCGTAGAACGACTGGCAGGCCCGCAGCATCCCGCTCACATTGGTGTTCAGGATTCCGTCCCATTCGGCCTCGCTGATCTCGCTGGCCGGCGTCTTGGCGATTCGACCGGCCGAATTCACCAGAATGTCCACTCCGCCGAAGCGATCCACCACCGCGGCGCGCAGGCTGTCCAACGAGGCACGCGAGTGCACGTCCACGGGCACCCGCAGCGTGGCCCGCCCGATCTTCTCCACCTCGGCGCAGACCGGTTCGACGCCCGGTGCCGCGGGGAGTCCGGTGGGGACTACGTCGGCGCCCGCTTCCGCCAGGGCGAGGGCCATGGTGCGCCCCAGGCCGGACGTCCCGCCGACCACAACGGCGACGCGGTTGTTCAGATTCAGGTTAGTTGACATTCAAACAGAACTATAGACACGTTTTCACGGACGTGTCAAAGCAGTTTCGCAAAAACAGGCGTTGAGCGGAACGGAACGATGCGCCTAAAGCGGCAGGATGATCGGCACCCGGGCCGACGCCGGATTCACCGCCGGCGAATACGGCATCGCCTCCCAACGGCGTCAGACCAGTATTCGTAAGGAATGCGTTTATAGCGTGCCGGGTTTGGCCCGGAATGGGAGACGCCGCACTATCCCGCACTGCCGGTGTAATGAGGATATGATTGGGTTGGTACTCGAAGCGCCTGTGGGCCGCAGGCCGCCAACTTGAGACAGCGTCTCGGCGCGCGCTTGATCGGCCGTCCGGACCGTCGCTTATCGGCGGAATGTCATACCCTGGAGATCCTAAGTGTTCGGATCGCGATACTATACCTCCTCTTCCGTGATGCTGATCTTGCTTTGGGGCGGTGTCTGTGCCAAAGCATCCGAGAGTGCAATCATCGTTTCGACAATTCCCGCCACGCCCACGTCCGACGGCGAGGCGATCGGCAATCCGCCCAATGCCTCGCTGCAGCAGGCCGTTCGGTTTGTGCCGAACGCGAATTACCGGCTGGACAGCATCGCGTTCGATCTTGTTCAATCGTTCGGCCGCGGGCTCATTGTGGCGCAGATCTACTCGGAGCGAGGTGGCTTGCCGGATGCCCTGCTGTATTCGATGACGGCGCCCGCACCTGCTCCAACCTCGGGAGGACTTTTCAGAATCTCATCTCGTAGTCCCTGCCTTCTGCAACGCGGAACCGCGTACTGGCTCACCGCCACCAATACAGATCCGGCCTCGGGCAGTTATTGGCGGTATAGCGACCAATCCGGATGGCGCGCCGCCGTGGACTTGCCCGGGCACACGGAATCAGGATTCCCGGTATGGGGCAATGCAAACGGAGGAGGTCCCGCGGGTCCCGGTACCAGCAAGGCGCAGTTGCTGGCGCTCGAGATTTCAGGCACTGCCGAGCCGGAACCCGCCGGCGGTGAAATCATCGTCTCGACAATTCCTGCCAAGCAAACGTGTTGCGGCGAGCCCATCGGCAATCCGCCCGGCGCCAAGCTGCAGCAGGCGGTCCGGTTTGTGCCGAACGCGAATTACCGCCTGGACAGTATCACGTTCGATCTTGTTCAATCGTTCGGCAGCGGGCGTATAGTGGCCCAGATCTACTCGGAGCGAGGTGGCTTGCCGGATGCCCTGTTGTATTCGATAACGGCGCCCGCACCTGCTCCAGCCTCGGGTGGACTTTTCAGAATCTCGTCTGAAGGTCAGTTCCCTCTGCAACGCGGAACCGCGTACTGGCTCACCGCCACCAACACGGATCCGGCCTCGGGCAGTAATTGGTGGTACAGCGACCAGTCCGGATGGCGCGCCGCCGTGGACTTGCCCGGACACACGGAATCAGGATTCCCGGTCTGGGGCAACGCAGACGGAGGAGGTCCCGCGGGTCCCGGTACCACCCAGGCCCTGGTGCTGGCGTTTGAGATTTCGGGCACTGCCGAGCCCGAACCCAGGAAGAGGTGATCTGCTGCGCCAGCCCGGCAGAGCGCGCAGAGTCTCGTCCAGCCGCGAGGTTCTGGCGCTGGCGGGAGAACGCCAGCGGGTGCTCGTTTCACACGATGTCGGCACCATGCCAGCTCACTTCCGCGCGTTCAGGAACGCCGGGGGAAACAGCCCCGGTGTATTCCTCATTCCGCAGAGCCTCGACGTTGGGGCGGCCATCGATGCGGGGCGCGGGTCACCGCTGAGCGTCGCAATTATCGATATGCCGATAGCGAAGTCGCGGATTGTTCGAAATGCGGGAATTCGGACGCAATCATTCCGCGGATGTCCAGATACTGGCCGAATCGCCGGCGCGCCGACTGCGCGATATCGGCAGCCGGACGTTGCAGGATGTCACTTGTTTTGACTGTGCTCGGACGTTGGAGATCATGCGGAAGAAACGGACGCAAGGATTAGCTTGACGACTTCAACGGTGCTGGTGGCTACCTGGCGCGACGGGCTGTTCGTCGTCTCCGGTGGGACGCCCGGCCAGGAACTCGCCAATCACTCCGTGAGAGCGCTCGCACCCGACGGGCATGGCGGCGCTCTCGCGATCGTCGACGGATGCTCGCTCTGCCGTCGTGCGGCCGACGGCGTGTGGAGCACGATCGCGACCGCGGAGTTCAATCTCGCTTGTTGCGTGGCGGCCGGCGACGTCATCTACGTGGGGACCGACGATGCACGCGTCTTGCGCGTCAGCGCAGCCGGAGAGATCGAGCAACTCCGCGGCTTCGACGGGGTCGCCGGGCGCGACAAGTGGTACGCTGGCGCGGCACTGATAAACGGTAAGCTCGTCGGACCGCCGCTGGGGATCCGTTCCATAACCGCGACCTCGGACGGTGCGGTGCTGCTGGCCAATGTCCATGTCGGCGGCATCCCGCGATCGGTGGACGGTGGCGCAACCTGGCAGCCCACTATCGACGTCGATAGCGACGTCCATGAGGTCCGTGCGCACCCGAACCGTCCGGGCGTCGTGGTGGCCGCCGCCGCTGTCGGGCTCTGCACCAGCAGCGACGCTGGGGCGACATGGGACGCCGACCGAGCGGGCCTTCATGCCTCGTATTGTTCCGCGGTCGGGTTCGCGGGCGACGACGTCCTCGTGGCCGCGGCGGCTGACCAGTTCGCCACGCAGGGCGCGATCTATCGTCGAGGGGTGGATGAGCATGCTCCGCTGGTTACGGTCGCCGGCGGCCTGCCCGCATGGCTCGACGGGATCGCCGACACTGGTTGCATCGCCACCCATGGCTCGGCAGTCGCGATCGCCGACAGGAAGGGCAACCTCTACCTGTCAGCCGACACTGGCCGCACCTGGTCGCGTCGGGCTGACGGCATTCCAACTCCAAGCAGCGTCCTGGTCGTCTGAACGCTGAGTCGCCCCAACGCCAATCGGCAACTCCCACTGCTATTCATGCCGCAGCGCGTCCATCGGATCCACACGCGCGGCTCGCCACGCCGGACCGAAGGACGCCGCCGCCACCACTACGAGCAGCGCCAGCGGCGCGATCACGAATGTGACCGGATCGAGCGCGGTCACACCATGCAGCATGGACTTCACGTAGCGCGTCAGCGCCCACGCGCCGGCCAGGCCCGCCACTGCCGCCACCATCCCCAGCACTACGCTCTCGCCAACCACCAGCCGCGCCACCGCGCCGGGCCTCGCGCCCATGGCCACCCGGATGCCGATCTCGCGCGTGCGCCAGGTCACCAGGTACGACATCACCCCATAGACGCCGACGGCGGCCAGCACCATCGCAATCAGCGCGAAGACGCCGATCAGCAGCAACTGAAAGCGCTCCGGCGCGAGCGAGTCGTCCAGCCGTTCCTCCATGGTCTTCACGTCGAACACCGGCTGGTTGCGGTCCACGGCGTACACCTGGTCCTCGACGGCGCGAATCGCGGCATGCGGATCGCCGGCGGTTCGCACGATCAGCGCCATGCGGCCGAGAAACGGGCTCTGCGTGGTGCAGTCGCAGTAGTACACGCGAGGCAGGGACGTGCCCGCGGCATCGGCGCCGCGGACGTTGTGCGGTACGGGCGTGCCGCCGGTCAGGGTACTACCCCGGATGGCGCCCACCACGCCAACAATGGTCAGCCGATCCGTTACTGACTTGATCTGCCGTCCGATCGGATCTTCGCCGGGAAAGATGGTGCGCGCAAAGTTTTCGTCCACCATGATGGCCGCCGGGCTGTCGTGGGCATCGAAGACGCGCCCGCTCCGCAGGGGAATCCCGAAGGTGCGGAAGAACTCGGGACTCACCACCGACCCTTCGGCCTGCGGACGCTGCGCCCTCGGCACGGGTGGATGACCAACCACCTCGAAGGCGATTCCGGTCCAGGGTCCGATTCCATCCAGAGGGACATCGGTTGCGCTGGCGGCCTCGCGCACACCGGGAAGGCGCCTTATGCGCGCGAGCACATCCTGGTGGAAACGAGTCTGGCTGGCGCCAGTCGGGTACTGCGTGGGGACCAGGTTCACTCGCAAGGTGAGGAGATTCTTCGGCGGGAAACCGAGGTCGGTGCGGGCCAGCGAGACAAAGCTGCGCAGCAGGAGTCCCGCGCCGATCAGAAGTATCAGCGATACCGCGAGCTCCGCCGTCACCAGCAGCTTGCGCACGCGCGCGGTGGAGATGGCGCGGCCTTCGCCCTTGAGCGCATCCTGAATGCTCAGGCGCGCGGCGGTGAGCGCGGGGGCCAGGCCAAAAACCACGCCCGTGAGAATGGTCAGGCCGAGTGTCAGGGCGAGAGTGGTGAAGTCCAGCGAGAGGGTGGGATAGCGAACCAGCACCAGGGGCTTCCACGCGTTCAACCCGGCCACCGCCAGGAAGGCGACAGCTACACCGGCAACGCCGCCCGGCAGCGCCAGCACGACGCTCTCGGTCAGCACCTGGCGCACGATCCTGACGCGAGCCGAACCAAGGGCCATGCGCACGGCCAGCTCTCGTTGCCGCGACACCGCGCGCGCCAGCAGCAGGTTCGCCAGGTTCACGCACGCGATGAGCAGCACCAGCGAGACGGCGCCGGTCAGCACCAGCAGCGCCGGCCGCAGGTCTCCCGTCATACGACGCTGCAGCGGCGTGGCCATGATCGCCATGTGTTTCAGAAACGCGCCCGTGTTGTATTCCTTTGGGTACTCGGCACGGATCGCGCGGGTCAGCCTTTCCATCTCTGCGGCAATCCGCGCCTCGCTCACGCCGGGTCTCAGTCGCGCCACGATGTTGACAATGCGCATGCGCATCCGTTGTTTCTGTTCCACCTCATCCAGATCGAGCGGCTTCCACATCTGCATGTTCTTCGGATAGTCGAACCCCTGCGGCATCACGCCGATCACTGTCGCGGGTTGCCGGTCCAGCGTGAGCGTCCTGCCGATGACATGCGCGTCGCTGCCCAATCGGTTTCGCCAGAAGCTGTAGCTCAGCACCACAACAGCGGGAGGTTGCGGCCCGTCCTCGTGCGTGGCCAGGGTGCGCCCCATTATCGGCGAAACCCCGAACACGCGGAAGAACGACGACGTCACCTGCGCGGTGTCCACCTGTTCCGGCTTCTCCACCCCGGCCCAGTTCGCCGTTGTAGTGTCGTACGCGCCGACGGCGGTGAAGATGCGGTTCTCCTCGCGCAGGCTGAAGTAGTCTCCGGCGACCGCCACCTCCATCGGATGCGCCCCCAGCAGTTCGGTGATCCAGTACAGGCGGTCAGCGTGCGGGTACGGCAGCGAACGCAGCAGAATGGTATTCACGATGCTGAAGATGGTGGTGTTGGCGCCGATACAGATGGCCAGCGACAGCGCCGCTACAAACGTGAGCATGGGATCGCGCCACAGCCCGCGCAGGGCGTAGCGGACGTCCTGCAGTACACTCTCCAGCACGTTCAACCTCCGGGTATCGCGGCATTCCTCGCGGCGTTGCGCCACGCCACCGAACGCTCGCAGGGCGGCGAACCGTGCTTCGTCGGGGGCCATGCCGGCGGCGATGTTCTCTTCGGTCTGCTGGTCCACGTGAAAGCGAATCTCGCGGTCCAGTTCGTTCTCCACCCGCGCGCGCCGCGATACCGATCGGAATCGCAGGCGAACAATCCTCATCCAGCGTTGCAACATGGCTCCTCCTAAGCCGCGCGGATCACCAGTCCGATGGCCTGCGAAAGGCGTTCCCACTCCGCCAGTTCGCTCTCCAGTTGGCCTCGCCCGGCCGCAGTGAGTGAATAGAACTTCGCCTCGCGGCCGGTCTCCGTTTCGCGCCACTCGGAGGCAATCCAGCCCTGTTGTTCGAGGCGGTGCAGGGCAGGGTAAAGCGACCCCTGCGTCACCTGCAGCACGTCCTGGCTGACCTGCCGGATGCGCTTCGCGATAGCCCAGCCGTGCATCGGTTCCAGCGCGATAGTCTTGAGAATCAGCAGATCCAGCGTTCCCTGGATCAGATCGGATGGCCTGCTCATGGTTGTCTCTCAATACCCAGGTTATCGACAATGATACCCAGGTAATCGACAATAGAGCTTTTTGGCCGAGTCTGTCAAGAGGGAACTACAGAAACAGAACTGGCCGCGCATTCGCGGCCAGCCCTCACAGCAGGTGTGGAATCACCTGGCGGAATCGAGCTTCTTCCAGCTTGCGTCCGGGTCGAAGGCGGTGATCGCCGGCGCGAGCGTAGCGGTATCGGCGCCGAGGTCCTTCGCATACACGATCCCGAGCTGATTCACCACGAACGTCTGCACGCCGGTTACGCCGTACTCCCTCGGCCAGGCGACGAGGCCGAATCCGCCCAGCAGATGGCCGTCGACCAGAAAGTTGCGCGCGCCCCCGACGGCATGGCTGCCCTGAGCGGTGAGCACCCGGTAGCGATACCCGAAGTGTTGACGGACTCGGTTCACGGTCACTCCGGCGTCGGGTCCGGGAACCATCCGGTCGGACTCGTTCAGTGATGGGCCGAAGGGACTCGGTCCGGCTGCGTCGCCCGGCCAGTACAGGCCATCGTGCCGGCCCGGCGAGCTGATCAGCTTCTGAGCGAACTCGAGGACGCCACTGCCATCGTGATCGGTTCGCGCGTAATCGACTTGCGCCTCCACGTAGCCGAGGCAGGTCTCCACCGCGTGCATTTCGTTATGGCCGATGCGGCGATCCAGAATCTCCTGGCGTCCGGCCTTGCCATCGAAGCGCCACGCGCTCCCCTCCTTCACCAGCGGCGCGGGAAACGGCCATTCGTTGGCCCCGAAGTATACAATCATGCGGCCGGGAACGGTGTCGTTCTCGATCCTGGTCGCGGCTTGCGCGGCCTTCAGGAACTCGGCCCGGTCCAGATCGCTCAGGTGCGGGTCTCCCGTCCGAAACTGATCCCTCATGTCCTCGCCGAGGACGGCGGCCATGTCATCGGCATTGCCCGACTTCACCGCGGCAATCAGCGCGCTGACGGCCGCCTCCGGAGTGTCGAACGTCTTCTGCGCAGCCTGCGCATTCATGCTTCCCAGCGCGAGAATTCCCGACGCGAGCAGGGTCAGGCCCGCGACGGTCTGGAACATCCTGTTCATCGGCGTCCTCCTTTGTCATTGTTGCCGTGGCTGGCATCGCCGCCCCGGCTGGCCCGGCCCCATGCGGCAGCCGCGTGATCGGCGCGGCCGTTCTCCGTTCCATGAAAGGCTCCGGAATGTTCCGGCTCGGTCTGCTTCTCATACCCGCGGCTCGGGGTGACTGCGAAACGCTGATTGCCGTTGTAGACGTTTCGCGTGTTGTTGACGTACACATTGCGGTTGACCGCGGCCGAGCGCCACCGCCCGCCGTTCCAGTTGCCGTAGTTATGAACGTAGACGTTGCGGTTAGCCCACGTGCGTCCCCACACGGCGTTGTGGACGAAGACGCTGTGAGCGTGCCAGTCGAAGCCGCCGCCCCAGCCCCACGCGCCAAAGCTCGGGCCGATCACGAACCCAGCGCCGAAGCCGATGGCCCCGCCGACGAAGAACCCGGGACCAGGCGGCGCGAACACCACGAACGGACTGTAAACGGGGACCCAGATGTAGCCGGCATTCACCGGCAGCACTTGCACATATTGGCCGTCGTCCAGCACGCGGATCTGCGGACCAGTGGTCAGGTATCCGTAACCCTCAGCCTCTCGGCGCAGCCGCTGCACGGCGTCCATGACATCCGGGCGTTGCGCCAGAACGGCGTCGCCCAGTTGGCTGGTCCAGTTCATGTCCCGGGCCATCATGTCCAGCACAGTGGGGAAGGGAAGCAGCGCCTGGACGCTCGGATCCCAGGGCAGGTTGGCCTGGGCAATCGCATTGGCCAGGTCGTCTCCGCGCAAATAGCGGTTCTGCATGGCCCATCCGGCCGCGTCCGGGATCTGATCGGGGAAAGTCGCCGCTGCGAGAACCTGAGCCAGCAGTGGATCGGGATACAGCGCGATGCGGCCAACCAGGTTGTCCAACTGGTCCGGCGAGAGAATGGGAGGTGGAGGATAGTCCTGCCCGCCGGAGGGCGGCGGATACTCCTGCCCGGCTGGGGGTGGCGGATAATCCTGCCCGAAGGCCGGAGTTGTCATCACCAGCAGCAGAGCGCTGGTCAGAACCGCGACGCTCCGCAGCAGGGTTTGTTTCTTTACGAGGTTCATGATCGTCTCCTCTTACTCGACGAGAGCGAGTGCAACCAGGTTGCCGAAGTGCGAACCCGCGTGATTGGTTGGGGAAAAGGCGCGATCCGGCGGCAGGGGTAGGTCGCTCGGGCGTTCACGCTGGTTGAAATCAAGCAGTGCCACCACCAGGCAGTATGGCAGGAGCCGCTTGGGCGTGGTGGCGATGCTGATGAAACGATGGCGCGTCGGCGATGTTACATGTCTTTACTTTGGGAGGCCGCGCCGTCCGGCCGCGAAGTCGTCCTACCGTTCGAGCAGCTTCATCTGCTTGACCGGCTTTGTGCACTTGGAGTGGCCCCCAAAATTGAGACAACCAGTTAAGGCTCAGATTTCATTGAATGGAGAAGAGAGCCATGAGTCTGTCTCGAAGGAAGTTCACGAAAGAGTTCAAGTTGGCGGCGGTGCGCCGCCT
>Ga0326727_10004576_pt1 | contig 41234 bp, 34 predicted proteins | sample MB2enrmetagenome_FD_207643 | JGI IMG/M metagenome (GOLD analysis project Ga0326727, IMG submission 207643) | Lab enriched peat soil microbial communities from McLean, Ithaca, NY, United States - MB29MY | ecosystem: Environmental > Terrestrial > Soil > Wetlands > Peat | place: USA: New York...
AAGCAAGGTGGTGATGAGCTTTATCAGGGTGGTCTTGCCGGAGCCGTTGGGGCCGGTGATACAGAGGCCCTCCCCGGGAAAAAGCTCAAAGGCCGCCTCCTTCAAGGCCCAGACGCCCGGCGGCCGGCGCCCGGTCAGGAGACGACGCAGCTCAATCTGGGGAAAATATTTGCTGAGGCCGCTTACGGCCACCGCCGGGGTGCTCATAAGGATGGTTTTCGGTCTTCAGTTTTCGGTTAAGCTGATGGCCGAGTTTCGTTTCGCCTTCCGCCTGATTCTATAGCACAATAGCGATACCGGGAAAGAAAAATAGCCCCCGCCTCCGGTCTTGCATAAATTTCTCCGCTATAGTACTTTGAGGACTCCTGAGGAAACCATGCAGGCGAGGAGGCACCAGATGAAACCGATTTCCCGGGCCCTGATCAGCGTCACCGATAAGAGCGGCATCATCGAATTTGGCAAATTTCTGGCCGGGCATAACGTCGAGATTCTCTCCACCGGCGGCACCGCCAAGATGTTGCGGGAGGGCGGAGTCCCGGTGACTGAGGTCTCGGACTTCACCGGCTTCCCGGAGATGCTGGACGGCCGGGTCAAGACTTTGCACCCCAAGATCCACGCCGGCATCCTGGCTCGCCAGGACCTGCCCAGCCATCTGGAGCAGATGGAGAAGCAGAACCTCAAGTTCATCGACCTGGTGGTGGTCAACCTCTATCAGTTCGAAAAGGCGGTGGCCCAACCCGGCTGCACCCTGGAGGACGCCATTGAGAACATCGACATCGGTGGTCCCACTTTGCTCCGGGCCGCGGCGAAGAACTATCAGGCGGTGACGGTGGTGGTGGACCCGGCGGACTACCCCCACATAATGCACGAATTAAAGATCAACAAGGGTTTAATCAATCTGGCCACCCGCTTTGCCCTGGCCAAGAAGGTCTTTAAAGTGACCCACGAATACGACGAGGCCATCTATCATTACCTGGTATACAAGGGTCCGGCCTGCTGATGAGTCCCGCAACCGTCACTCTCAGCCGGGGCCGCCGCCTTGACCTGGGGAGCCCCACCTATTACCAGGACCTGCTCACCGGCATCGTGGAGGAAATCCTCCAGGGACTGGCGGAGTTGGAGAAGATTAACCTGGAGTCTCTCGGGCAAGAGGATTTCGAGCAGGTGGTGGGCATTACCCAGATCCGCCTGCTCAACGAACTCTATTACTGCCTCGGGCAACTGCGGGCCCAGGGGATCATCATCGAAGTGAAACGAGCCATCCAGGATTTACGGGATTACTGGAACCGTTACATTGACAACAGCCGGCGCCCCGAAGCCCTGAAATTCCAGGTGGACCAGCAGGAAGATCAGGTGCAGTGAAGGATTTAGGGGGAAAAGGCGAAAAGGGGAAAGGGGTAAAATGGAAAGACTTAAACATTGGTTCTCAAACGGGCAGTTTTTTAAGCGACTTTATCTGATTTGATAGATAACGGCTTAATTCCAAAATCATTTCCTGCAGTTCATAATATTGTGGTTTCTCAAGATAGCCAATTTCCAAGGCCATCCGCAACAAGCTCCTTACTTCCCCAGCTGAACCCTTGGCGATATTCAAGAAGTTCAAATATTCCTTGCGCGAGGCTCTTTCAAAGCCTTCAGCAATGTTAATGGGAATGGATAATACCGCGCGTCGTAATTGATCTCGCAAAGTAAAATCTTTGCTAAATTTACTATCCCTAGTAATGAGATAGACTCGTTTGACAAGATTCATGCCTTTCTGCCAAACCAACAGGTCTTCGAAGGATTCTATTTTTTTAGGCATCGGTTAATATCACTCTCTCAATTCTTACCCTTTTACCCTGTTACCCTTTTCCCCTTTTTACCCAAGTTTTTAAGCCCCCAAAAGCTCCGCCTTTTGATAATGCAGGCCGATGTCCCGCCTTAAAGCCAACCGGTTGCCCTGCTCGTTCTCCCGGGGGATGACCCGGATCTTGGCGTGGTCAAAGGCCGCAAGCAGCCGCTGGCGCAAGGTTTCCACCACCTGGCCCCGCGGCTGCCCAGTCTTGACCGTGGCGTTGGCCACCAGGTATGCCACTCGGGAGCCGTCGGATTTGAACCCGCCCTCGACGAAATCCATGGCCGAAGGGATCACGGTAATCTTCTTTTTGTCGAAATAATCAAAGTCGATTTCCAGCCCCTCGCCCTTGGTCAGGGACCAGGGGTAGCCCTTCTGCTGCTTGGGCCCGCCGGGGCCGGTGGCTAACGCCAGGCAGAGGGAAATCTGGTCGCCCCGCACCTCCGGCGTCACTTCGTTCAGGGTGCCCGCCACCATGGCCTGCACCAGGGCCCCCAGGTTGCGCAGCCGTTTGACGATGGGCTGGAATTCCGGCTCCCCGGGGCGGATGTTGATTTCGCAGACCCGAATCGCCTTGGGCCGGAAATCCGACCCGAAAGAGACGAAACAGCCGGGGTAAAGAACGCAGGGCCGCAGGATCCCCCGCCTCTGCATGGCCTGGATGAGGGGCCGGGCGAGGCTGGCATCGGCCAGCTCCATCAGGGCCGGAGACTCCAGGGGGTGCGGGGAAATCGACCCCATGCCGCCGGTGATGGGATTATTTATCCCCGGCGGGCCTTCGAAACGCTCCGGATAGTCCAGGGCGGTGGGCAAGATCTGGTAGTGGCCGTTTTTATCCACCAGGATGGTGAAGCTGATCTCCACCCCGGACATGCGGGCCTCAATGAGCAGTGGCCAGGGGGCCTTTTTGCCGCAGACCTGGGCGTATGACTCTTTGTAGTCGCTCAGCAAAAGATCATAGACGTCCCGGATTTCCCAGGCATTCAGGATGATGCGGGCCCCTTTGCCCGCGGCGCTGTAAGGATATTTCAGGACCGCGCCGCCGAAGTCGTGCAGGTAGGCCAGGCAGGTGGCCAGCACCGCCGGAAAATCCCGGGCCTCCACTTCGGCCCAGGCCGGGGCCACCGGAATGCCCGCCTCCCGGCAGAGACGCTTGCCGGCGATTTTGTCCGCCTCCAGAAAGGCGCCGTTCCGGTCCAGGCCGATGAGCTTGCCGCCATGCCCCGCCTCGGCCACCAGGTCCACCAGGCCGTCAAAGATCAGGGATTCGGGCATGATCAGGGACACGTCCAGGGTCCCTTCCTGGAAGGCCCGGATTAAGGCCTCGGCGTAAGCCGGGACCGAGTTGTTGGCGGTGAGGAGGAAATCCACCGGCCACGCCAGGCGCTGGGCCCAGGCCGGCATGGCCGGGGTGCCCCGCACCACCACGCCCCGGTAATTGCCCGGATAAAGCTCGCTGGTGGCCCGGCTGGTCTCCAGGGCGGCCATCAGGGTCCGGCCATCGGTGCCCACAAAACCGATTTTCTTTGGCTCCATACGGTTCTCGTTTTTCGGGATGGTTTGGCGAGAAATAACTATAGCATCTGGCCGCAGGTTGAAAAAGAGATAAATGGGGGAGGTTGAGATTGTGGCAAATATTCTTTGGGAGAGGAGGGGAGCCTGTGGCACCCCGGCCTCCCCTCGAGCGACTTTCGTAATCTTGTCAGATCCGTGAAACTGTCGGGGCGGCGCGGCCGCCGCCCCTACCAAAGCAGCCGGTATTGTCGGCTTCAGGCCGCGACGCCCATCAGGACCTTGGCTTTTGCCTTGGCGGTGAATTTCAGGGCGTCGATGACGAACCGGACGTGGTGCCCCTGGGAGATGGGGTCCACCCCGTCGTCGGCCGTCAGGAAAAGGGTGAGCTTGCGGCCTTCCACCTTCTCCAACCGGCCCCGCACCGTGATCGTCAATCCCGGCGGGGTGGCGGCGGTGTGGCTCAGGTCCACATGGATGCCCACCGTCTGCTCCCGGGGCCAGTCCAGGTGGGGGTTGAGCGCCTGGATGCAAGCCCATTCGAAGAGCCCCACCATGAAGCCGGTGGCCAAGACCCGCGGCATCTCCTGAAATTCCGGGGATTCGGAGTAAAGGTAAGGCACGGTCTTGTTTTCCGGCACGGTGAATTTGAACTCAAAAGTGAGGCCGGGTTGCAAAGAATCCTTCATGGGGAACCTCCGAACCAATGACGGGTTATTATTAAGAGCATGGCATGTTCACCATCTGGCCTAAATTTCCCTTGATTTAATTTTCTACTATCGTTAAAAATAAGTAAAATTCATTATTTTAATATTTTAGATAAGAATTTCTTATGGAATGGCAACAGCTCCTGGGATTCTACCAGGTCGCCCGGCTGGGCAGCTTCACCAGGGCGGCGGCGGCCACCTTTCGCACCCAGTCGGCCCTGAGCCAGCAGGTCCGGGCCCTGGAAGAGGAACTGGACTGCCAGCTCCTGGAGCGCCTGGGAAAGCGGCAATTGCGTCTTACTCCCGCGGGTGAAAAACTGCTGGAGTTCGCTCAGGGGGTTTTGGCCCGCTTTGACGCCTTCAAGGAGGAGCTCAACGAACTCAAGGGACAAAACCAGGGGAGCCTGCGCCTGGCGGCGCCCTTCACCACCCTGTATCATCTGCTGCCGGAATTTCTCCAGGCTTACCGGCAACAGTTCCCCCAGGTCGATCTCAGCCTGCTGGACCGCTCCCAGACCGCAGTCCTCGCCCTGGTGAAAAACGGCGAGGTCGATTTTGGCCTGGCCCTGGAATCCCAGGTCCCCAAAGACCTGACCGCCCGGCGCTGGCGGCTGGTACACACCGTGCTCATGGCCCGCCGGGACCATCCCCTGACGACCCGGAAAAGGGTCAATCTGCGGCAGATCGCCGGTTATCCCCTGATTTTACCGCCCCGGGGCCCCGGGTACCCCGGACGCCGCGTCCTGGACGACCGCTTCCAACACCTGGGTCTCACTCCCCACATCGTCATGGAATCGGCCAACGTCGAACTGAGCGCCCTCTACGTGGAAATGGGCCTGGGGCTCGCCTTCGCCACCCTGGCCGAGAACCTGCCCGCCCTGGCCCGGCAAATGCACCCAGCCCTGGCCTTTATTCCCCTGGACCGCTACTTCCGGCCTGAGCACCTGGCCGTGGTCCGGCGCCGGGACCAGGTTCTGCCGCCTTATAAGAAGGCCTTTATAAATCTGCTGTTTGGCGATACAATTCTGCCTTAAAGGCAGGGTCTAACGGGGAAAAGGCGAAAAAACGAAAAGTTAAAGGATAACATCTGGCTTGGGTTTTTTCCTTTCTCCGTTTCCCTTTTTATTCTTTTCTCCAAGCTTCCATACCTGACTGCTTTGGATGAGATTATGCAACGACGCATATATTTGCGCATGAAGTCATTGGAAGAGGCCCGGGAGCTCTGGTCGGCCCGGTTTGAGCCGCAAATTATGCGGACCGCAGAGGAGATTCCTACAGTGGCGGCCGCCGGCCGGGTGACTGCGGCGCCGGTCATCACCCGCCGTTCTTCCCCGGCGGCGCACCAGGCGGCCATGGACGGCTTCGCGCTGACGGCCGCGGCCACTTTCGGGGCCACCCCGGAGAACCCGAGGTTTCTGCAACTGGAGCGGGAGGCCTTCCCGATAAACACCGGCCAGTTGATGCCGCCGGGCACTGACGCGGTGATCATGGTGGAGCAGATTCCCGACCCGGAGGCCGACCGCATCGCGGTGGAGGCCCCTATCTTTCCCTGGCAGAACGTCCGCCGGGTGGGGGAAGATCTGGTCCTGGGGGAAATGGTGCTTTCCGAAGGCACTGAGATTAACCCCTGGGCCCAAGGGGCCCTGCTGGCCGCCGGGGTGACCCGGGTCCAGGTATGCCGCCGTCCCCGGGTAGCCATCATCCCCACGGGGAGCGAACTGGTGCCGGTCGCCGAGCTGGACGCGGAGCTGGAGTCCGGGCGCTGGCCAGAATTCAACTCGGTTATCCTGGCAGGCCTGGTGGCGGCAGCGGGCGGCCTGCCCCTCGTCCGGCCCCTGGTCCCTGATGACCCGGCACTCCTCACCACGGCCTTGCAGGAAGCCTTGGCGCTGGCGGAAGTGGTGCTGATCAACGCCGGCTCCTCCGCCGGCACCGAGGATTACACCTATCAGGCGGTAGCCGCTTTGGGCGAGGTGCTGGTGCACGGCGTCGCCATGATGCCGGGCAAACCCACCCTCCTGGGGGCGGTGGCGGGTAAACCGGTGCTCGGCATCCCGGGGTATCCGGTGTCGGCGGTGCTGTCCTTCGAGCAGTTCGCCGCGCCCTTGATTGCCGGCCTGGCCGGGCAGCGCCTGGTCCCGCGGCCCACCCTGACGGTATATCCGTCCCAGAATTTGCCTTCCAAGCCCGGCCTCACCGAATTCATCCGGGTGGCCCTGGGCCGGGTGGGCGACCGGGTCATCGCCATCCCCCTGCCTCGGGGCGCCGGCATCATCACCTCCCTGGTGCGGGCCGACGGCCTGCTCATCGTGCCTTCCTTGAGCGAGGGCCTGGAGGAGGACCGGCCGGTGACCGCGGAGCTGCTGGTGGCCCCCGAGGACCTCGACGGCACCCTGGTGGTCCTGGGGAGCCACGACAACACCCTGGACCTGCTGGCCACCCGGCTGCGCCGCCGGGACCCGCGGCTGCGCCTGTCCTCCGGCCACGTGGGGAGCCTCGGCGGCCTCCTGGCCCTGCGCCAGGGGCGCGCCCACCTGGGCGGCAGCCACCTGCTGGACCCGAAAACCAATACTTATAACGTTCCTTTTATCCAACGCTATCTGCCTGGGCTGCCTCTGAAGCTCATCAACCTGGCCTGGCGCCAGCAGGGTCTGATGCTGGCCCCGGGCAACCCCAAAAATATCCGCGTTCTCCAGGACCTGGCCCGCCCCGGAGTGCGCTTCATCAACCGCCAGCGGGGCGCCGGCACCCGGCTGCTGCTGGATTTCCTCCTCAAGGAGGAGGGGCTGACGGCCGGGGCCATCCAGGGCTACGACCGGGAGGAATACACCCATATGGCGGTGGCGGTGAATGTCTTTTCCGGCACCGCGGACGTGGGGCTGGGCATCCTGGCCGCGGCCAACGCCCTGGGGCTCGATTTCATCCCCCTGCTGCCGGAACGCTACGACTTGGTGGTGCCGGAGAGCACCTTTGCCGATCCCCGCTTCCAGACCTTGCTTTCGGTCATCCGCTCCGCCGCTTTTCAGGAGGCGGCCACGGCCCTGGGGGGCTATGACCTGAAGGACTGCGGCAAGATTCTCTATGAGCAATGACGGGGGGCAGGCCCAAAAACTCGCGCCGCGAGGCTGGCAATATGCTCCAAATGATTATTTTAAAATATTTAAACTAACCTAAGGAGGCATTTTCATGCAGTTAAAAGGCTCACAGACGGAAAAGAATCTGCTCATCGCCTTTGCCGGGGAATCCCAGGCCCGGAACCGCTACACCTTTTACGCCAGCGAGGCCCAGAAAGCGGGCTTTGAGCAGATTGCCGCCATCTTCCAGGAGACCGCGGACAACGAAAAGGAACACGCCAAGGTGTTTTTTAAGCACCTGGGGGAAGGCATGGTGGAGATTAAGGCGGGCTATCCTTTCCACCTGGGAGATACGGCCAGTAATCTGCAGGCCGCGGCCGAAGGGGAGAATTTCGAGTGGACCACCCTCTATCAGAACTTTGCCGAAGAGGCCGAAAAAGAGGGATTCAAGGAGATCGCCGCTTCTTTCCGGGAAATCGCCAAGGTGGAAAAGTTTCATGAGGCCCGCTACCGGGTGCTGCTGGCGCACGTGAAGAATAACACCGTGTTCCGGCGGGACCAGAGCACCACCTGGCATTGCCGGAACTGCGGCTACTTGGTCCAGGGCAAAGAAGCCCCGGAGGTCTGCCCGTCCTGCCAGCATCCGCGGTCGTATTACGAGGTGCTGGCGGAGAATTATCTCTAGTCAGAGCGACCGGAGACAGAAGTAGGGAGAAGGCTCCTTTTTTTCTCCGATCTCCGGTCCCCGGTCATTTTTCCAGGCGCCAGGCCACCCAGGTGAAGCTGCCCTCCGGGGGCACCTCGATGGCCCATTCGTCTCGGCTGAGGCGGCGCATTAGCCTCCAACCCCGCTCCTGGTAGCAGGCCAGGAGTTCCGGCTCCTGGACGTCCCGGAAGCCGGAGAGGACCAGGGACCTGGAGGCCAGCCGGTCAAGCTCTGGCACCATGGCCAGCTGCACCGGCCAGGGCAGGTTGGCCACCAGCACCTCGAAGGAGCGGCGCAGGCATTCGGTGGAGCCCTGAACCACCCGGACCCTGGCGGCCAGGCGGTTAACCTGGGCGTTGTCCCGGCTAAGACGCGCCGCCTGCCGGGATAGGTCCACCCCCAGGCAAAGACCCCCTCCCAGGGCGGCCCCGGCCAGCAGCAAGACGCCGGAGCCGCAGCCCACGTCCAGCAGCCGCCGGCAGCCGCCGGCGGTCAGGGCTTCTTTCAGGAGTTCCAGGCAAAGCAGGGTGGTGGGATGACCGGGCGGGAAGGCCCTGGGGGCCCGGAGCACCAGGACCTGCTCCCCCGGCCGGGCCCGGTAGGGGCGCCAGCGGGAGCGCAGGATGAGTTGGGGGCTGAGACGGTAAAACATCGCGATCCCGCGGTCAGCTTTCAACCGTCAGCGAAAAAGGAAGCCGCAGCTTTAGCCTGCGCCTTAGCCATCGGCTGGAAGCCTGCGCCCTTAAAGCTAATCATGGTCACCTTCCCCGGCGACGTCCAGCCTGAGGCTCCAGAAAATTTCGGCTTTTCCCCTGGCATCCGAGGTTGACCCTGCCTACCTTTTTAGGATAAAGAATAATAAGGAATTTCCCGGATGCCATGAGGCCTGGGGGTCGGTAAGGCCTCCGACCCGGAGATTTGGTCACGGCGCATGGAAAAGATCCTTTTGACCCGGGCGGGCTATGAGAAACTGGTGCAGGAGTTGGACCTGCTACGCCGGGTGGAACGCCCGCAGATCGTGCAGGAACTCCTGGAAGCCGCCCAGGAAGGGATGACGGAAAAGAACCAGGATTTCCTCTCCGCCCTGGCCCAGCGGCAACATTTGGACCGCCGTATCAAGCAATTACAGCAGACCCTGGCCAACGCCGAGGTCCTGGTGGGGAGCAACCTGCCTCCCAATAAAGTGCGCTTCAACTCCCTGGTCCGGGTCCGCAGTCTGAACAGCGGCCGGGAGAAGGAATTCCGGCTGGTGTCCAGCCTGGAGGCCAATGTCGGTCTGGGGAAGCTCTCCACCTCCTCGCCCCTGGGTCGGGCCCTGTTGGAGCGCGAGGTGGGGGACCGGGTGGAGGTGCCTACCCCCTCCGGCCTGAAGGTTTACGAAATTCTGGAAATTACTATGGATAATGTATGACCGGCGGCCATAACGACCACCATAATCACCAGCATTTCCAGAGTAGCAAGGTCCGTCTGGGGGTAACTTTCGGGACCCAACTGGCCTTCTTCGCGGTGGAGCTGGTGGCCGGCATCCTCTGCAACAGCCTGGCCCTGCTGGCCGACGCCGGCCATATGTTGAGCGACGTGGCGGCCCTGGGCTTGAGCCTGCTGGCCCTGCGCTGGGTCACCCGCCGGCCCACGGCCCAAAAGACCTTCGGCTACCACCGCCTGGAAATCCTGGTGGCCCTGATCAACGGCCTGGTCCTCTGGGGCATGGCCGGTTATATTTTCTATGAGGCGGTGGGCCGCTTCTTTCATCCTCCGGAGATCAGCAGCACGCCGCTGCTGGTCATTGCTGGCCTGGGTCTGCTGGTTAACCTTCTGGGGATGTACATCCTCATTCCCACCCGGGAACGAGGCATCAATCTGAGGTCGGCCTTTATCCATCTGTTGTCCGATTCCTTCGCCTCTTTGGCCGCGGTGGTGGCCGGCCTGGCCATCTGGTGGCGAGGCTGGTACTGGTTCGATCCCTTGGCCGGGGTGGTGGTGGCGGTGATGATTCTCATCGGTAGCTGGCAACTGATCTGGGAGGCTACCGAGATTTTGATGGAATCCACTCCCAAGCACATCAATGTTGCCGTGGTGCAAGCCGCCCTGGAGGCCCATCCGGGGGTGAAGAAGGTTCACGATCTGCATATCTGGACCATCGCCTCGGGGATTTTCGCCGCCAGCGTCCACGTGGCCGTGGACCGCCCGGCCGACCGGGACTGCCTCACCTGGGAGCTGGAAGAAATCTTGCGGCGCCGTTTTGGCCTGGAGCACAACACCATCCAGTTGGAGGGCCCGGCGTATGCCAATCCCCAGGTATGCCCTTTAACGCGCCTGCATGAATCGGTCGGCTAGCGCTCGCTCTATTTCCGGGGGCGAGCTTTGCCTGACTGGACTTAAATCTGAGGAGGAGTAATGGCACCTAATCGCTGGGAACTGAAGCCGGAGAGCCTGCGAGCGGTTTGCGACCCCGAGCAACTGGGTTTCGAAACCACCCAGGATTTAACCCCCTTGAAGGATAAGGTGGTGGCCCAGGACCGGGCCGTGCACGCCCTGGAGTTTGGCCTGGGGGTCAAGGACCTGGAATACAACGTCTATGTGGCCGGTCCACCCCGAGCCGGGAAGACCGAGGCGATCATGGCTTATGCCGCGGACCTGGCAGCCAAGGAGCCTTCTCCCCCCGATTATATCTACGTCCACAATTTCCGGGACCCGGAGAAGCCCCAAAGCATCACCCTGCCCAAGGGAATGGGCCGGAGCCTTAAGGCCGACATGGAGGAACTCATCTCGACCTTGCGGGTGCAGATTCCCGAGGTCTTCGAAAGCGAGGACTACTCCAACCGCCGGGAAGCCCTGATGCACACCTTCACCCAGGAGCGCAACGCCATCCTCCAGGAACTGGACACCAAGGCCTCCGGGGAAGGCTTCATCCTCAATATCTCCCCCACCGGGCTGATGATCTTCCCGGGCAAGGAAGGCAAGCCCCTGAGCGAAGAGGAGCTCAAGACCCTGAACGACGAAGAGCGGGAGCAGTTGCGACAAAAATCCACCCAGCTGCATGCGGTGATGAACGAAGCCATCCGCAAAATCCGCAAGATGGAGAAAGAATACCAGGAAAAGGAAAAGAAGCTGGACCAGGACGTGGCCCTTTACGTAGTGGGCCATCATATGGAGGAGCTGCGGGAAAAGTTTATGGAACTTCCCCAGGTCATCTCCTATCTTAACGATGTACAGGAAGATATTTTAAAGAATATCGAAGACCTGAAGAAGCGGCCGGGGGCCCCGAGCCCTTTCCCGTTTCCCCTGCCGGAGCCCAGCTTTACCCAGTACCAGGTTAATGTTTTCGTGGATCACAGCGAAACCACCGGGGCCCCGGTGGTCTTTGAAAACAATCCCACCTACTCCAACCTCTTCGGGGCGGTGGAACGCCGGGCCCAGTTCGGCGCCCTGGTGACCGACTTCACCCTGATCCGGGCCGGCTCCCTGCAACGGGCCAACGGCGGCTACTTGGTGCTGGAGGCCCTGGAGTTGCTGCGCTGGTTCTTTTCCTATGAGGCGTTGAAACGCTGCCTGAAGAACGGCGAAATCAAGATCGAAGACCCGATGGAGATGTATGGCCTGATCACTACCAAGACCTTGCAGCCCCAGCCCATCCCTTTGAACATTAAAATCATTCTCCTCGGTGATCCCTACATCTACCAGATCCTCTATATCTATGACGAAGACTTCCACAAGTTCTTTAAGATCAAGGCCCATTTCGATACGCGCATGCGCAAGACCGAGGAGCACCTCCAGAAGTTTTGCGAGCTGCTGGCCGGTTATTGCCACGAAAATAATTTTATGCCCCTCCACAAGACGGGGATGGCCCGGCTCATCGAGTACGCCCAGGAACTGGCGGAACACCAGAGGAAGCTCACCTTGCAGTTCATGGAGGTCATGGATATCCTGAAAGAGGCCAACTATTGGGCCAAAACTAATACCCACGAGGTCATTTTCGGCAGCGACGTGGAGAAGGCCATTCAGGAAAAGACCTACCGGGCCGACCTGCCGGAAGAAAAGATGCAGGAGTTCATCGATGAAGGAATGCTCATCATCGAGACCGAGGGCAAGGTGGTGGGCCAGATGAACGGCCTGTCGGTCTATGCCCTGGGGGACCACGCCTTTGGCCGGCCCAACCGCATCACCGCCACCATCTCCCTGGGGAAGGAAGGGGTGGTGACCATCGACCGCGAGGCCCAGTTGGCCGGCAACATCCACAACAAGGGGGTGCTGATCCTGGCGGGCTTCTTGAAGAGTCGCTTCGCCCAGGACAAGCCCCTGACTTTGAGCGCCAGCCTCTGCTTCGAGCAAAGCTACGGCATGATCGAGGGCGATTCCGCCTCTATGGCGGAGCTGGTGACCCTGCTGTCGGCCCTGGCCGAGGTGCCCCTGGCCCAGAATATCGCCATGACCGGCTCGGTGAGCCAGCGGGGCGAGGCCCAGCCCATTGGCGGGGTCAACTGGAAAATTGAAGGTTTTTATAAGGTCTGTAAGGCCCGGGGACTGGACGGGACCCAGGGGGTTATCATCCCCAAGGCCAACGTTCAGGACCTGATGTTGAAAGAGGAAGTGGTCAAGGCCGTCCAGGACGGCAAATTCCATGTCTGGGCCATGGGGACGGTGGATGAGGCCCTGGAGCTCATGACCGGCCTGCCGGCGGGGCGACGTCAGCCCGATGGCACCTGGGAGCCGGACACGATCAACTTCAGGGTGGACGATAAACTGCGCCAGATGATGGAACTGGCCCGGGAACTGATGAAGGGCGAAGAGGAAGCCGGGAAAAAAACGGCGCCCCCGCCCTCGTCCTGTGAAATCTGCGGGACGCCCGGGGGCAGCCGAAATTTATCCCCTTTAAAAACGGACCTTTAATTCTTTACGGAGCGGGCCCAGAACCGCTCTTTTTTTATGGCTCGATCAATAACGGTAACCTAGCTGTATCCCGGCGAGTTGCCGGCTGTAATTGTAGATCGAGGTGTTGGACTTATCGCGGGTGTAGAAATAGTGCGCGTTAATATCCAGGCCTTTCCATATGTTGTAAGTGATCTGCAAGCCGGTGATGATGCTCTGGTCAAAACGCCTGTCTTCGTACCCGACCCCATTGAAGAAGAAGTGGTTATAGGGCTGCAGGTTAAGATCCACAAAGATGTTGACCTTCAAATTCTCCGTGATGGGATAGAGCGCGGCAAGCAGCAAACGGTAGCTGTTGTTGTCCCAGTTGTTACCAATGGTGGTAAAGTTGTCATAGCTGAGGCGGAGCTGGAGAAAGCCCGTCTGCTTTTTGAAGAAATAGTAAGCGCCCAGACTGCAGCCAAAGTCCCTGCCGGTTTCGTTGGCCGCTTGCGGGTAGACGGGAAACCAATAGTCTTGCCAGTAAAACCGGCCCGTGGCTTCCAGCCCGACATTTTCATTAAACAGGTGCAGCAAAATAGGGTTCACTATATAGCCGGTGAAATACTTACTGGACCCGACATCCACGTAGTTGTAACTGAGCGGCACCCAGAAGCGCCCGGCACTGTAACTGTAAGTGGGAATCACCCCAACAAAATGGCTCATCATATCGAAGCTGCCAATGCGGGGGTGAAAATTCTGGAAATAGGAATATTGCGCCAGGAGGCTTAAGGGCTGATTGGCATTGAAATTATACTCAAAGGTGGCAGTCTGGGTGAAGACCTGGTCCCCCCGGCCGGAGGGCTGGGCCGCGGCGGACGTGCCCCCCGGTTGCACGGTGACGTTGGAGTCGTAATCCCAGCCCGCAGTAACACTGGCCCGGAAGGGGCTGAGCTCCTGGGTGCGTTTTTCCAGGACGCCCATGTATCGCTGGGCGAAATCCGCGGTTTGGGTCTGGGGGTTGACGGCGATGGATTGTTCCATGGACTGCTGGGCTTCCTTCAGGCGGTTCAGGGCCACCAGGGCCAGGCTGGCCTGAAACTTGGCTTCCTGGGCCATCTTGGGGTCCTCGGCGGCCTTTTGGAAATAATCCAGGGCGGCGCTATATCTGCCTTCCTTGGACTCGGCCATGCCCCGGAGAAAGGCCACCTGCCCGGGCTCATAGCCGGTGGCCTCCAGGGCCTGCAAGAGGGGCAGGGCGTCGCTGGGTTTGTCCAGGGCTATCAGGGTGTCGGCCAGCATGAGCTGGGCCTGGGGCATATTTGGTTTCAGGCGCAGGGCTTCTTCCAGGAATTCCCTGGCCTTGGAATAATTGACCAAGAGGCGGTAGGTCTGGCCCAGCAGGTAGGCCTTTTCCGCAGTTTGGGTGCCTTTTTGCCAGGCCTCGGTCAACTCTGCTAAGGCTTCGTCATAATTTTCTTGGGACAGGTCTTTGCTTGCCTTCTGCACCAGGATATCATCATAAGGGCTGAGCCCCCAGGCCGGGACGCCTCCCAGCACTATCCCCAGCAGCGCAAATGCCGTAACCAAGTATTTTAAGTTTTTCATCCCCCGAATCCCCCGAATCCCCCGAATCACCCGAATCCCCCGAAATGCACCAATTCGGTACATTTCTATCTAAAAAAGTGTTTAACGATACCACACAATGCTAGAAAGTAAAAAGATTTTTCGCTCCATTTGGAAATCGCCTGCCCCTTTTCTTATCATCAGCCAAAAGATCCTGAAGTTTCGCTGAATTTTATCGGAAATTTCGTTTAGCCATGGTATTTTAAGGACAAATATCCCATTGGACTTTGAGGTGCCCCATGTCTGAAGAGACCCACGGCGCCGCCTCGGCCCCTGATAAATTCCACCGGGAACTGGGAGACCTGAAGGCCAGGTTGCTGGAACTGGCCCAGGCCGCCGAATCCGCCATCGAGAGCAGTTTCACGGCGCTGCTCCACCAGGATCCGGACCTGGCCCGCCAGGTCATCACCGGCGACCACACGGTCAACAGTCTGGAAGAGGCCATCGATTTGGACTGTATCCGCCTCATCGCCCTTTTCCAACCTGTGGCCATAGATCTCCGGATACTGATGGCGGTGGACCACATCAGCGCCGAACTGGAGCGCATCGGCGACTCGGCCACCAACATCGCCGAAGAGGTCCTGAATCTCCAGCACTTGCCCGCCCAGCCCGTCCATTATGGTGTGCCCCGAATGGCCCAGCGGGTCCAGGAGATGGTGCGCCAGAGCCTGCAGGCCTTCCTCACCCACGATACCAATCTGGCCCGGGAGGTCTGTATGGTGGACGACGAAGTGGACTCCCTGGATCGCGCCATTATCCAAGACCTACTAATGGGGATGAGCGTCGACCCGGCGGCCATCCCCCCGGGAATCTGTCAGATCAACATCGTCCGCAACCTGGAGCGGGTGGGCGACCACGCCACCAACATCGCCGAACAGGTGGTCTTTATGGTGGAGGGGGAAAACGTCCGGCACCGGTGCCAGGGATAAAAGATGGGCGAAAAGGGGAAAGGGAAAAAAGGGAAAGAAGGGACAAGGCATTGCTTGAACCCGGCCAGATCGGTTTAACTTCAGAGCACTGGATTGCCTTAAAGGAAAAAGGCTCATGGAGAACTGGGAAAAAGCCAAAACAATAAGTTCGATTGTTGCGGCCGTGATAATCCCCGTGGTCTTATTGCTGGTTGGCAATCAGTTCTCCGTGTCCCCGGTCTCTGGTCGCCGGTCCTATTAGCACTCTCACCAAGGCGTTGCTATTTAGGCAAAAATCCCTCATACTCTTGACAAATCCCGGTTTGGTTATTAACTTTTAATATTGGGAAGGTTCATGGATTTAGTGCTGGAGGTTCTGGGAGAGCGTGACACCCGAGTCTTGAAGACCGTGGTGACCCAATATATTATTACCGGCGAACCGGTGGGTTCCAGGCTGGTCGCCAAAATGTCGGGCCTCAACCTGTCGTCGGCCAGCATCCGTAATGTCATGATGGACCTGGAGGAGCGGGGCTACTTGCAGCAACCCCACACCTCAGCCGGCCGACTCCCCACCCCCAAGGGGTTCCGCTATTACGTGGATTACATTCTGCCCGTCCAGGAGTTGGGCCCGGCGGCGCGGCAGAAGATTCAGGCGGCCTTTTTGCTGCCGGCCAGCGAGCCCCAGGAACTGTTCCGGCAGGCCTCCCGGGTGCTCTCCATGGAGAGCGGCCATCCGGCGCTGGTCCTGGCCCCCCGGCCCCAGGCCATGCGGCTGAAACACCTTCAGTTCATCGGCCTGAGCGGCGACGGGGTCCTGGTGGTCCTGGTCTCCCAGGATGACCAGGTGCAGACCCGGTTCGTGCGCGGCGAGATTCAATACACCCAGGACCAGCTGGACAGTTTCAGCAATTATCTCAACGAGCTGGGGCTGAACCTGACCTTGGGGGAGTTGCGCCAACAGATCCTAACCAGGATGGAGGAAGAAAAGAACCTCTTCGACAAGGTGGTGGCCCAGGCCTTGAATCTCAGCCGTCAGGCCCTGCAGAACGAGGAGGAAGAGGAACTTTATATCGAGGGCACCAGCCGAATCCTGGACTACCCGGAATTTGCCGCGGACGTGGCCAAGATCCGCACCATGTTCCAGGCCTTCGAGGAGAAACATCGGCTCATCACCCTCCTGGACCAGACTTTAGCGGCCCAGGGGGTGCAGATCATTATCAGCCCCGGTGAGCACTTCCCGGAGATGCAACTGAGCCTGGTGGCCTCCTCGTATGGCGCCCAGCGCTCCCCCCTGGGGTGCCTGGGAATCATCGGCCCCATGCGCATGGATTATGCCCGGTTGGTTCCCATCGTGCGTTATACTGCCTCCCTGGTCACCAACCTGCTCCGCCAACGATATAGTTGAAGCTCGCGGCTGCGAGGCGCAGTAGCGCAGCCGCCCTGACGGGGGAGTGCCGGGAAAGGGAGGAGAATTTTGTTATGACTTCGGAAAAACCTCATAAAGATAAAAAGCCTGAGGAGGCCGCAGCCGAGGCGCCTCCGCCTGAGCTTGACCAATTGCGGCAACAATTGGAGGAAAAGACCAAAGAGTCTCAAGAAAATTTTGATCGCGCCCTCCGGCTCGCCGCCGAAATGGAGAATCTGAAGAAGCGGTTGGAGCGGGAAAAGGCCGAGATGTTGCAGTTCGCCAACGAAAACCTGATTAAAGAGCTGCTGCCCGCCGTGGATAACCTGGAACTGGCCCTGGAACACGGCCGCCAGGCGGAAACCCCGGCTTCCTTCCTGGAAGGCATCGAATTGGTGCACCAGGGCTTCTTGAAGACCCTGGGCCGGTTCGGGGTGACTCCCGTGGTGGCGGTGGGCCAGCCGTTCGATCCGGCTTACCATAACGCCGTGATGCAGGAAGCTGCCCCAGAAGTCCCTGATTGCACTGTACTTAAGGAGCTGCAAAAGGGCTATCTGCTGCACAACCGCCTGCTGCGGCCGGCCATGGTGGTGGTGGCTCGCAATAACGAAGACGCATCGTCTTAAACTACATATTCGATAGTTCAGGAGGAAAAATAAATGTCTAAAGTCATCGGCATTGATTTAGGCACCACCAACTCGTGCGTGGCCATCATGGAAGGTGGGGAGCCCAAGGTCATCGCCAATGTTGAAGGATCCCGCACCACTCCATCGGTGGTGGCCTTTACTGACACCGGGGAACGGCTGGTGGGCCAGATCGCCAAACGGCAGTCCATCACCAACCCTTTAAATACCGTTTTTTCCATTAAGCGTCTCATCGGGCGCAAATATGACGACCCGGAAGTGCAGCGGGACCTCAAGATCCTGCCTTATAAGATCGTCCGGGCCGCCAACGGCGACGCCCATGTGGAGATCCGGGGCCGCGATTACTCTCCCGCCGAAATCTCGGCCATGGTCCTTACCAAGATGAAGCAGACCGCCGAGGAGTACCTGGGGGAGAAGGTCACCGAGGCGGTGATCACCGTACCGGCTTATTTCAATGACGCCCAGCGCCAGGCAACTAAGGATGCCGGGACCATTGCCGGACTCAGCGTGCTCCGCATCATCAACGAGCCCACTGCGGCCTCCATGGCCTACGGCCTGGAGAAAAAGAAAGATGAGCGCATCGCGGTCTTCGACCTGGGCGGCGGCACCTTCGACATCTCCATCCTGGAGCTCGGCGAAGGCGTCTTTGAAGTAAAATCCACTAACGGCGACACCCATCTGGGGGGCGACGACTTCGACCAGCGCATCATGGACTTCCTGGCCGATGAGTTCCTCCGGGAGCAGGGCATTGACTTGCGCAAGGACCGCATGGCCTTGCAGCGCCTGAAAGAGGCGGCGGAGAAGGCCAAGTGCGAACTCTCCACCGCCCTGGAGACGGAAGTCAATCTACCTTTCATTACCGCGGACGCCTCCGGCCCCAAGCACCTGCTCATTAAATTGAGCCGGGCCAAGATGGAGGGCCTGGTAGCGGACCTCATCGACCAGACCGAAACCCCCTGCCTCAACGCCTTGCGGGACGCCAAGGTGACCCCCAAGGAAATCGACGAGGTCATCCTGGTGGGCGGCATGACCCGCATGCCCAAGGTGCAGGAGAAAGTCCGCCAGATCTTCGCCAAGGAGCCGCACAAGGGGGTAAACCCGGATGAAGTGGTGGCGGTAGGCGCCGCCATCCAGGCCGGGGTGCTCAAGGGCGAAGTGAAAGACGTGCTGCTGCTGGACGTCACGCCCCTCTCCCTGGGCATTGAAACCCTGGGGGGGGTCTTCACCAAAATCATCGAGCGCAACACCACCATCCCCACCCGTAAGGCCCAGGTCTTCTCCACCGCGGCGGACAACCAGACTGCAGTGACCATCCTGGTGCTCCAGGGCGAACGGGAGATGGCGGCGGATAACAAGATCCTGGGCCGCTTCGAACTCTTTGGCATCCCACCGGCCCCCCGGGGCGTGCCCCAGATTGAGGTGAGCTTCGATATTGACGCCAATGGCATCGTCCACGTGTCCGCCAAGGATCTGGGCACCGGCCAGGAGCAGTCCATCCGCATTACCGCGCCCAGCGGCCTCAGCAAAGATGAGATCGACCGGCTGGTCAAGGAGGCGTCACTTCACACCGAAGAAGACCACCGCAAGAAGGAGGTGGCCGAGGCCCGCAATCAGGCCGACACTCTAATCTACACCACCCAGAAGACCTTGACCGAACTGGGCGACAAGGTGGACGCCGCCACCAAGAGCGACATCGAGAGCAAGATCAGCTCCCTGAAGACCGCCATAGAAGGCAGCGACCTCGAGGCCATCAGGTCTGGCTCTGATGCTCTGATGAAGGCTTCTCACAAGCTGGCGGAACAGGTGTATGCCAAGGCCGGAGCCGGCGCCGGCGGCGCCGGCGCGGCCGGACCGGGTCACGAAGAGAAGCCTAAAAAGCCCGAAGAAGAGGTTGTGGAGGCGGAGTTTGAAGAAGTGAAGTAAGTCTTGACCGGCTGATTTAATGAAAGGCAGAGGAGGAGGGCGGGAAGTTCCCGCCCTTCGGCTTTTCGGCCGCCCTGCCTAAGGCGCCGTATGCCTGGGGAAAGATATCGGGCCTGGAATTGGACCTTCTGGCAAACCCGCCTGGGGCCTAATGATCCCGGAGAGATGTTGGCCCTCACCGATAAACGGGAAAAGTTGGGTTTGACAGGATGCCCCCGACTGGTTTATCCTGGGGGTCCAGCTAATCCAACCAGCGAGGTCATTCGTGACCAAGGGTTACAGCCCCTCTTCTCTGGCCAAACCCCGGGCGGCGGCCCCCATTCCCCTGGCAGTGCTGCTCTTCACCTTCTGCCTGAAAACCTTCGGGGTCATCGCCCCCTTTCGCCTGAAAACTCTGGATATCTTGTTTCGCCGCGTGCCTTTTGCGAAAGCCTCGCCCGAGGTGGTGGTGGTCACGGTAGATCAGCCCGACCTGAATTTCTGTAAAAATCAGGAGGTAGTCTGGCCCTGAGATGGAATATCTCTACAAAATCACCGCCTTCCCGGAAGTCTGGTAAGAGAGCCCCAATGCCCCGGGGCTTTCTCATCGCCCTGGAAGGGGTGGACGGCTCCGGCAAGACCACCCAGGCGGAGTTGTTGGCCGCCTCTTTGGAAAAGGATGGCTGTAAGGTGGTGCTGACCCGGGAACCCAGCAACGGCCCGGCCGGTCAGAAACTCCGGGCCTACCTCGCCGGCCCGAGCCGTCATTGGAGCCCGGCCGAGGAGCTGCAGCTCTTCATGGAAGACCGCCGGGAGCACGTGGACCAGGTTATCAAACCGGCCTTAAAGCGGGGCAAGGTGGTGATCACCGACCGCTATTATTACTCCTCGGTGGCCTACCAGGGGTCCCTCGGACTCGACCCCAGCGACATCCTGGCCGCCAACGAGGCCTTCGCCCCGAGGCCTGATTTGGTCTTCCTCCTGGACCTGCCGGTCACGGAGGCCCTGGCCCGCCTCGCCAAAAAGGGCAAGGCGGCTCGGCAGGTGAGCGAGTCCTTTCCCTACCTGAGGCGGGTGGCGGCCAGCTATGCCAATTTCAAGGGCCCCCGCTTTCGCCGCCTGGACGCCACCCAGCCGCCGATGGCGGTGCACGCCACGATTTTGGCTGAAGTCCGCCGAGCCTTGCTGGAAGCAAGCTAAGACGGCGGCGGGCGCTCGCGGTGACCCCTGGCGCGGCGCCGCGGCTGATATCCTTGACAAGTCTACTTCGGCGGGTTAAAAAAACACTGTTAAACTATTCGGGCCGTTAACTCAGTCGGTAGAGTATCTGCCTTTTAAGCAGAGAGTCGTTGGTTCGAATCCAACACGGCCCACCAGACTGCGTCCCCATCGTCTAGCCTGGTCCAGGACACCGGCCTTTCACGCCGGCAACACCGGTTCAAATCCGGTTGGGGACGCCAAATGAGGTTAGGCAAAAGAGCCCAAGCCACATTTTTAATTTCCCTTGTTCCTGGTGGAAGTAAGGAGGCAACCCTATCCTTAGAAAACGGAGAAGAAGAAAAAATTCCCCTAGCCTCCGGCCTTCAAAGCAACATTGCGACTCAGACAAAAGGATAGGGCAGAAGTGACCCTCATCAAAAAGGGATAAGTGACACCCCCATCGGGAGAGGCTTTAGCACCCCAGTCCCGGCTGGGGGCATTATGCCTCTTGCATCTTCTTCACACCTGGCGTCCTGGGCTTCACACCATCGCCGCCGCCGGCCTGCCCATGGCTGGCGCCGCTTCTCCTCTGAGAATTTTCCGGCCCGGAACCCGAATCCGGGGATCGGGATCCCTCCATGACGATCAGGAGATTTTAGGTTCGACTGAGAGGGGCCCCCTGACTCTGATAGACGACTTGAACCCCATATCAACTACGATTTTCTTTTTAGCCAGGGGCGGATACAGAGGGCAGAACTCTTTTATTTATCCCTCTCCGTGGAGGATGAGTCCTGACCAGAAGTAGGGATGGGGTTCTTTGGCCCGAACTTCCTGGCGGGCGGCCTTCAGGGCCTCGATCCTGGATTTTCCCTCTTTCAAGTTTTTATAAAAGGTCAGGTAAAACTTCATGGATTCGTCCACCGGGATATTCCACAGGGCCACCATGACGCTGCGGGCTCCAGCCTGCTGAAAGGCCCGGGCAAAGTTGAGCACCCCCTCCCCCTGCATCACCCGGCCAACCCCGGTCATGCAGGCCGCCAGGGTCACCACCTCCGCGTCCAGCTTCAATTGCAACACCTTGCTGAAGCTTAAAAACCCGTCATCAGGAGGCTTATTCTCCACCTGGGTCAGCACCAGGGTGGGTTCCTGCACCCCGGACAGCTTGTCCGCCAAAAACCCGTGGGTGCCGAAAAACAGGTAACGATACTGGCTTAAAGGCGTTTGGCGCACCCTGGTTTCGGTGGCGTTGACGTCCAGGAGCACCTGGGGCGGCTGGGGCTTCTCCTGGAAGAGGGCGGCCAGCTCTGTCACGGTCTCCCTGGTTTCCGGGAGCGGCGGGAACTCCAGGCGGCCCCAGCCCCGGTCGGTGGCCGCCATGGTCATGGCCTTCTCGGGCCCCGCATGTTTGAGCTCCCCGGCCTTCTCCTCGCCGGCCTTATAGGCCAGATAGCGGCTGCTGTCCTTGTCGTAGAGGCAATCGGCCACACCAAAGAGGGGTTGAGTGGCGCGGGTTGCCCCCAGATGACGGTTCAGGGCCAGGATGGCGGCGGATTGGGAATAGGTGACAGGCCAGCGGTCGGCCACCAGGGTGCTCTTGTCCCAGCCGGCGCCCGCCTGCACCACCAGGGCCTCAAAGGGGAAGGCTCCCAGGGCGCCGTCCGGCACGATGATCAGTTTGGTGCCGGGATTCACCCCGGCCAGGGCCGGGGCCAGGATTTCCTGATACAAGGCAGCCGCGTCGCTTATGGAAAAGCGGGATAAATCTTCGCGGCGCAGGACGCCCTGGCGGAAGGGCGCCAGCATGGCGCTCAGGCGCTTCTCCAGGGATTCCTGGCTCAGGGGCAGGCGGAAGACCTGGGTCTTGCCGCCGGGGTCCACCCGGAAGAGATAGCTCTCCTTCTCCCCCAGAACATACTCCAGCAGCACCTCCCCGGGCTTCAAGGGCAGCTCCTGGGCCTTATACGGTTGGGGATAAGCCATGGCGGCGTAGCGGGGCTCCCGGCGGCGGAGCTCCGTGACAAACCCATCCATTTCCCGTTGCAGGGCCTCGCTTTTCAGGGAAAAACTCATGGCCGTGTCGAATCCACGTTTTAACCCTCTGCCGCCGCCGCCGGAGGATTGCACCATGGCTTCTTGCCTCTGGGCTTCCAGCTCCTGGAGGCGTCCCTGGAGGTCTTTTTCTCTAGCCGTTAAGTCTGGAGGCAATTGCGGAGCAACCCGGGCCGCCCCCGCGGCCAGGGCTTCCAGCAAGGAACGGGCCTTGACGCCCTCGGCAAAATAAAAGGCCGCGTCCGCCGGGTCCGCCCCGTAAGTTTGCAAGCCGGCCGGAGGAGGCTCGCCTTTCAGGGCCATTTCAGCCAGCACCTCAGTCATGCCCCGATAGGCCCGAAAATAGCCGCCCAGGAGCCCGGCTTCGAAAAAGCTGGTGCGTTCCCCCGAAGCCCGAGACCGCAGCCCTTCGATATTCTTAATGGCCTCCAGGAAGGCGGCAGACGCCTCGGCCCGGTTCCCCAGCCCCTCGAGGGCCAGCCCCTTTTGCGTGTAATACTGCGCCTGGTATTGAGGCCGGGAATTCGCCTGGGGGGTGAGGCGAGAGGTTAAAATATTCAGGGCTGACTCATACTTCCCGGTGGCCAGATAGAGTTCCACCATCCCCAGATCGCCTTGCCTCCCCGGGGCCCGGCGGAAGGTAGATTCCGCCTGGCTGTAATCTTTCCTGGCCAGATAGAGAATTCCCAGGTTTCTGAGACTCACCATGGTCCAGAGGTTTTCCGGTCCCAAGGTCTTTTCCCAGATGTCGGCGGCGCGCCGGGCCAGAGGCAGGGCCTGGTCATAGGACCCCATCTGGGTATAAATGGTCGCCAGATTCTCCAGGGCGGCCGCGGTCTGCGGGTGTTCCGGCCCCAAGGCCTTTTCGCTGACCTGCAAGGCTCGCTGGCTCAGGACCAGGGCTTTTTCATGGGCCCCCATCTGCCCATAAATGGAGGCGAGGACCCTCAAGCTTTGGGCGGTCCGGGGATGTCCCGGCCCCAGGGCCTTCTCGCTGCGCTGCAGGGCCTGCTGGGCCAGGGGCAGGGCCTGGTCGAAGAAGCCGAGCTGAGAATATAACCAGGCCAGGCGGGCCATACAGGCGATGGTTAGGGGGTGTTCCGGGCCCATGGCCGTCTCGCTGAGCTTCAAGGCCTCCTGGTACGGGCGCAGGGCGTGAAGGAACCTGCTATTGTCCTCATAATCCTTGCCCTCTTTCAGCAGTTCCTTGACTTTGGCCGCCTCGGGCTTCTGGCCGGCGGCAGGCATTTCTTCATCTGGAGCGGCTGGTTTGGCAGGAGAAGACGGCGGGGCCATTTTCGCGGCATAGCCAGGAGGCCCCATTAACCCCAGGAGCGTGAGGCAAAGGCAAGCAGAGATGAGCCAACGCATATTGTCCTCCCATGGTGCAGCGGTTGCCGAGGGGGGTTGCTATTTTCCTCCAGCCGCTTGAGCCCGGACGCTGGCCCTCAAGTTCTTCAGGGCGGCATCCCCCGGTCTTTTCTCCAGCATTGCGTCTATCATCTTGACCATTTCCGGAAATTGCTTATACTCGGCCAGAACCCCGAAGAGATACAATTCCGGGGTGACATCATCGGCGGCGGCGCCCTTCTTTAACTCCTGGTAGAGCTTTTCCGCTTCCTTGATCTTCCTCTGGGCCTCATAGGTTCGCGGCATCGGGGCCGCCGCCTTTTCCGGGGCGGGGCAAGTGGGCGCCATGGTCTGGATGATTCCCGATTTGCCGAAGTCGGCAGGGGTGAGGACCGGCGGGGCCCCGCCCATCTGCCGGCTCGCCTTGAGGGGCAGGAGCTTTACTTCCGGCGGAGACGGCGGTTGCTGGCCAGCGGCGGTGGCACTCTCCGTATCCCCGGCAATTATCGTTCCCGGACCCTTCCAGCTCTCCTGGCGGCCGCTGGCGAAGTACAGCAGCGTGAGCAACCCGGCCTCCGGAAGCTTGAGGCGATCCCCCCGGCGAACCTTCATAAAGGCCTGGACTTTTGCCGGCTCCTTTTTCTCGGCTTCATTCGAGAAGCAGACGTCCCCGGAAAGCTTGGTGATCAGGCCCACGTCGGGCAAGGAAGTCTGGGCCGCCGCGGCAGCCGCCAGAAAGACGGTCAACATCGTGAGGCACAAGAGACCGGTGAGTCTAATTCTCCTTTTGGTCTTCATCACTGCCCCCTTCCGCAAAATTTTTTCCCAGGTTATTATTATACTCCTTCAAGCCCTTCACCTCCAGCACCGCCACGGCTTTCCGGCGTCCCTTGACCCGAACTTTCTGCCTTCCGCCGGTCACCACCCCGGGGCCCGCCGCCTTTACGGTCGCCTCACTGGCGACAATGGTCCAGCCCAGCTCTTTGCTCAAACCTTCCAGGCGCGAGGCGGTGTTCACCGTATCCCCAATGGCAGTGAATTCAAACCTTTTAGGTGACCCGATATTGCCCACCACCACCTCGCCGGTATGGAGCCCGATGCCGATGTGGAAATCCTGTAATTCTGGGCCGCGCTCCGGAAAACGCCGGGCCAGCCAGCCCCGGAAGTCCGCGGCCCTTTCGGCTAGGGCCAGGGCGGCGGCAATCGCGTGGCGGGCGTGGTCCGGACGAGGGGCCGGTGAGCCGAAAACCACCATGATGGCGTCGCCGATGAATTTGTCCAGCGTGCCCCCATGCGCCAGGATCGGCTCACAGGCCCGTTCGAAGTAGTTATTAAGCAGCTCCACCACCTCCTGGGGCGCCAGGGACTCCGACATGGCGGTAAAATTCCGGATATCGGAAAAGAGCACTGTCACTTCGAGGGCTTCCCCTCCCAGATTGGGCTGCCTGCCTGAGGCCAGCAACTTCTCCACCACTTCCTCGGAGACATACCGCCCAAAGATCTGGCGCAGATGTCGCCGCTCCCGCTCTTCCCCGGTGAGCCTCAGCCCCAGGACGCCCAGGTAGCCGAGCAACAGGCCCAGTTGGGTAATCGCCACCGGGAGCAGCCGCGAACCGCGGAAAAATAGGAAGCCGCAGACCGCGGCGCCCAGGGCCAGCAGCGCCAGGGCCGCCAGTCCCGGCCCGGGGGATAGCCGGAAAAACAGCAGGATTCCCACGGTGAGGATCGTTATCAAATAGACCATCCGGAATGGGGGAGCAACCGGTCGGGGGGCGTGCCCCGTGAGGAGAGTCTCCACGATGTTGGCATGGACTTCCGGCCCGCTCATCAACCGAGTCGGGATATTCAAAAACCCCCGAGCATAGGGAGTTTGATGCATATCCTGGATCCCCGAGGGCTCATAGGCAATAATGACCACCTTGTCCTTGAGGCTCCGGATTTGGGGATCCTGCTCCGCCCCGGGTAAGAGCAGACGCCGGAAGGGGACCCGGGGGATGGTGCCCGGGGGGCCGCTAAAACCGATGAAAGCCAGGAGAGGGCTTTCCCTCCCGGCGTTCCCCCCTGCCGCCCGTTCCGCCAAGAGCTGGTCAAAAGTGACCCAAGCCTCTCCCTCACCCGTGGGGATAGCCGTTAACAGCCGGCGAATCACCCCATCTGGGTCGTTGTAAAACTTGACTAGGCCCACGTCGCCCAGTTGTTCCGGCAAAGCCCCCCAGTAATCGGGAAGGGGCAGGAGGATCTTCTCTTTGCCCGCGGCGTCGTAAGCCAGGTCCCCGGCCAAGATCACCTTGCCTGCCGCCAGTTGCTCCCGGAAAGGCAAATCATAGGTGCGGCTCTGGTCGTTTTCCGGCATTTTCAGCCTTTTCAGCCAGGATTCGGCGCTGACCGAAAAGAGAAAATCGAGGCCGATTACCTTGGCCCCGGCCTGACGCAAGACCGCGAGGGCCCGGGCAAAATACGGGCTCCAGAACACCAGGGGCTCGTCCTGATGCTCTAACCGCGTCTGATCATCGATGCTGACGAGCGCTACCTGCAGAGGCTCATATCGCCGGCCGGCCAGTTGGTGCCACAGGTCATAATACCAGTCTTCCGGCAACCTCAGCCACTCAAGCCGGACCGCCGCTTCGGTCCCTACCCCTAAAAGAACCAGCAGCAAAATGCCGTAAAGCAATTTTTTTCTCACGCCTTATAACCCGGAGGTCCAGACTTGAAAGGCTCGCCAGGGGGCCTTTCATCTTGCTTGGCATTGCCGACTTCCCAACGTCCGAGAGATTCAGCTCTTCTGTTTATCGAAAAAAAGCCGAGAAACCTTAACCAAGCAACTCAGCTATCTGCGAAAGACCAGAATCATGGCTCCCCCGGTCGATAGGGGTGACAATTTCAGCTGTTTCCTTTATTTCACAATCGTGGAAGAAATGTCAATGGATTCGCTTGGGTGGAAGTCCTGAATTCTGAAGGGAGTAAGGGACCCAGACTTGAAATTTTAAAAAGTTTTAACTATCATATCTTTCAGGAGGAGTCTTAATGAATTTACGCCGGGTTATTTTCAAAAAGTGGGAATCGGTTGCCTGCCCTAATATTTTTCTGGACCAATCCAACCGTCTGTGGGAAGAACTTCTCGACAACGAAGTTCTTTATCAGTGTGAGTTGTGTAATTCTACCCGTGCCAAGTGGGGGTGGCGTGAACCGGACCAGGAAACGCTTCACTTTGTCTGTTCCAGCTGCGTCAGGTCGATGTAACCCATTTGGGCAGGCGAGGGGAAACCCGGGCTAAACCATAAGCAGGTCATGGCCTCCCTCCTCTCAGGTTGTGGGTTAGTTAACCTGGATTATGCCGCCCTCGCCCTCCTCTCAATCGTTCTGCCTTGGGCTTCTCAGAAGGCCAAATTTGCTGGGAAAGGGCCAGAAACCGGCAAGAATGCTAGATGGGCCTGATTATCCATCTCACTGGTTGGGGCTGTCCCCCCCGCCCCGTGTGTCTGATACTCCCCTCTACCATATCCATTTCTCTTGCGGAAATCCCGCCCTCAACGGGTTATGTTCGCCCGATCCCGCCCGGGTAAATGGATTAAGAAGGATAAAGGTCCCGCCTTATCTCTCATTCTGGGCCGTCTCAGGCCGTCCAGGCCTGGGCAGCCTCCATTGCTCCGTTCCAGGCGCCTGCCTCCCTTTCGCCTGCCCCCATCCGGACCGTAGCCGCAGCTCACGCCGGCCCCGCCCCGACCCTGGCCTGAGGATTTTGCGGCTCTAACAACAAAACCCCGGGAATGTGACCCCTGCTCCCCCTGGTCAATATGACCGCCACGGAGATTTTTTCAAAATTCCATTCCGGGGGAGAGGGCAGATACCCCAGGGTGATGGGAGCCAGACTTGAAATTTCCATTCTGCTAAGTTTGAACTATAATGGCTATAAGAGGAGGCTTGTCGGAGTTAACCTCGGGGAGAGGGCTCCACAAAAGCGTTTTTTGATCGGGGCGGCCCCGGCTGCCGCATAATTTCAGGTTATATGTCTGTATGAGGTAAAAGAAAATGATGACAGAAGAGCGTTACAAGAAAAGATATGAATCAGGCGATACTCCTTGGGATATTGGCAAACCTGATTTCAACCTTATTCAGACTGTGACCACGATGGCCATAGAACCCTGTAAAGCATTGGATATTGGATGTGGAACTGGCGATAATTCCATATGGCTTTCCCAAAAAAACTTTCATGTTATAGGTATTGATATTTCAGATATTGCAATACAGAAGGCTATAGAGAAAGCTTCGAAAGCTAATGTCAAATGTACCTTTATTGTTATTGACTTCCTTACTAAGAAAATTGACGGGGCGCCATTTGGCTTTGCGTTTGATAGAGGCTGCTTTCATTCATTAAACTCGGATAAAGAACGGAATAGCTTTGCCGAAAAAGTGGCTGTCTATTTAGAAAAAGATGGTCTGTGGCTGAGTCTTGTTGGCAACGCTGATGAACAACGTCATGGCCCAGGTCCACCACAGCGGACCGCCAGAGATATTGTTACCTCTGTGGAGCCCTACTTCGAAATCCTTTCGCTCATTTCAAGCTATTTTGGATCTAACCGCCCAAGCCCTCCTAGAGCCTGGGTTTGCCTTATGCGGAAAAGGAGTTTTACATAAATACTTGGCAAATCAATAATACAATAATATTTATCATAAGAAAAAACTAATAGACGCTCCCCTCCCTCAAAAAATATCCTAAACTCGAAAACCCGCCCTATCGAAGGAGAAGTGCCTGTCATAAGAGACAGGATATATTACAAATTTGATAGGGATTTCAGAGGTGGGGGGTGTTTGACCCAAGGATAGGCAATCCGGGTCCAGAGAGGATAGCGCCCTCCATGATGGCTTAAGGTGTCGATATGGGGTGATAAGTAGAATTTTCCGCGACTAAATAAGTTTCGGACCAGGGCGGGCATCTTTAATTGGTGCGTTTTATTACAAGGCTTTGCGGGCTCTCCTCACCTCCCGTTCCTCGCTTCCCGAGCTATTTCCCGAAGGGGCATTTCTGGGGAAAGGTGCAGACCTTGCAATCCAGACAGAAGGCGCCGTTGGCCAAGCGGGCCAGGTCGCGGCGGGTGATTTCCAGACCCGCCAGCAGGCGCGGTAATAACAAGTCAAAGCTGGTAGTTTTAAAATAGAGGGCGCAGGCCGGCACCCCCATGACCTGGACCGGGCCGATTTTGGCCAATAAGGTCATGGCCCCCGGGATAATGGGCGCGCCATACAGCATATCTGTGGCGCCGGCGTCCGCCAGCCCCTGGCGCGTGACGTCATCAGGGTCCACGGAGAGGCCGGCGGTGGTCACCAGGAGGTCGATACCGCCATCCAGGAGTTCTCGCACCCCCTCGCCGATGGCCCGCCGGTCGTCCGGCACGATCAGGGACTTGAGCACCTGGCCGCCGAAGTGCTCCACTTTGGTGGTGATGATGGGGACGAATTTATCCTCCACCAGGCCCAAGAAGACCTCGGTGCCGGTGACCAGGATGCCGACGCGGGGCTGGCGCAGGGGGAGGACTGCAAATAAAGGACCGCCGATGAGGATGGCCATGGCTTTGTGAAAGTCGGCCCGAGGCAGGAACAGGGGAATGGCCCGGGTGGCCCCCAGGACCCGGCCCTGGGTCAACAACGAATACCCCTGCCGACAGGCGCACATGACTCCGGGCACCAGGTTGAAATTTTCCAGACGGGCTTCGTCCACCACCAGCAACCCGTCGCGGGCCGCCAACATATTTACCCGGCCCTCCCGGGGAGGTTCAGTAAAAGCGATACCTTCTCCGGCCATGGCCCGAGCGAAGGCCAGGGCGGCCTCGTCTTCGTGGACCCACTCGGGACCGAGCTGATTTTCTTCCATCACATAGAGGTGTCTCCGCCCCAGCTGTTGCAAACGGCAGAGGTCTCCCACCCCGATGAGTTGACCCTTCTCAAAGGCCGGGCCCTTGCTGACGCCAGGGACGATCATGGTCATATCATGCAGGGCTCGATGGCCCACGGCCTCTTCCACCGGCAACAACTGCAGGGGCGGGGCCGAGATCTGGGTCTCTTCTTGAGGGCTGCAGGGCAGGTAAGGACCATCCCCCTGGCAGGCGCGACAGATGACACCATCCTGGGCCGGATAAGCCTCCCGGCAGAGCGGACAGATGACGATCCGGCCCCGGAGGCGCTTCCTGAGATACCGGGGCCGGATTTTGACCGGCTGCCATCCAAGGATATCAGTCCCGGCATTTTTGATTTCTTCCAGGAGGCGGGCGGGGTCCTGCTCCCTTTTGGGTTTGAGTTTGCGATACCAGGTATTAATCTCCGGCCAGTCAGCTACTTTTGCCGGGTCCAGAAAGACCCGCACCCCTTCTCCCTGGTATTTATCGTACAGGGCGAGGGCAAAGCGATCCAGGTTAACCACTTTGAGCCAGCCGTTGCCGATGGTGCAGGGGGTGAGAAGTTGGATGGCATCCGGCAGACAATTTCTGGTCTCGCAGATGGCGTCAAACAGCATCTCCGCCGGCAACCGCCGGCGGGCCGCCTCCACCATAATACCGCCTATCACTACCCCGGGAGCGGGATGGCCATGGAAGGACTTGACCAGTTGCAGGAATTCCGCAAAAGAATAAGACCCGATATTCATGACTTGGTCAGGCACGATCTATATCCAGAACCTTACCCCCCACCTGGGAAAAGGGGTGGGGGGTAGTTAGTGATTAAGGCGAGTTTTATATTTTTTCCAGCCGCACGGCGCAGGCCTTATATTCCGCGGTCTGGGAGACCGGATCGAACACCGGGTTGGTGAGCCAGTTGGCGCAGGCTTCCCTGAAATGGAAGGCCATCCACACCAGGCCCTCGGGCACTTCCTGGGTAACCTTGGCCTTGACCTTGACTTCTCCACGTCGAGACTTGACTTTGATGGTCTCGCCGTGCTTGATCCCCAGCCTTTGGGCGTCTTGCGGAGAAATATCGGCGGTCTCTTCGCCCAGGATCTCATTCAATCCCAGGCAGCGGCCCGTCTGGGTGCGGCTGTGGTAATGAGCGAGGCGGCGGCCGGTGCTGAGCACCAGGGGATATTCCTCATCCGGCACTTCCGCCGGCGGAGTCCAATCTATCGCCATGAAGCGGCCCAGGCCGCAGGTAAAACACCCATCTTTGTGCAGGGTGCAGGTGCCCGGATGTTCCAGGTCAGGCACCGGCCATTGCAGGCCGTCGCCCTCAAGGCGGGAGTATTTCACGCCCACCAGAGAAGGCGCCAGATGCGAGATCTCGTTATCCCAGAGTTCCTGACCGCTGTTGGAGGCCCACTCCTGCCCAAATCGTTTGGCCAGTTCCTTAAAAATCCACCAGTTGGGCTTGGCCTGGCCCGGCGGCTGGGAGACCTTGCGCACCCGGCTGACCCGGCGCTCACTGTTGTCGAAGGTGCCGTCGTCCTCGCTCCAGGCCGCGGCCGGGAAGATAACGTCGGCGAATCGGGTGGTTTCAGTGTGGAAAAGATCATGGCAGACCATGAATTCGGCCGACTCCAGGCAATGTTCCACATGCCGGATGTCGGGCTCGGTGTTGGCAAGGTTCTCCCCGAAGACATAGAAGAACTTGACTCGGCCGTCCACCAGGCCGTCCATCATCTGGGGCATCATCAAACCATTCTTATCCGGGAGTTTCTTGACCCCCCAGGCGGCTTCAAACTTGGCCCGGGCCGCCGGGTCTTCCACCCTTTGATAGCCCGGAAAGACATTGGGCAGCGCCCCCATGTCGCAGGCGCCCTGGACGTTGTTCTGGCCTCGCAGCGGGTTGACCCCGCCGCACTCGAAGCCGACGTTCCCCAGGAGCATCTGCAGGTTGGCGCAGCTCATGACGTTATTGACCCCGCAGGTATGCTCGGTAATCCCCAGGGTATAGATGAGCATCAGGGGTTTGATGGCGGCCAGACGGCGGGCCACATCAACGAGCATCTCCTCGCTGATCCCCACGATGGGCGCCACCCGCGCCGGCGGATACTCCATGACCTTCTCCTTGAGGGCCTCGAAGCCGGTGCAACAGCGCTCGACATAATCACGGTCATAAAGGTTCTCGGTGATCAGCACGCGCATCAGGCCATTGAGATAGGCCACGTCGGAGCCCACCTTGATGGGCACGTGGACCTCGGCGAACTCGGTTAGCTTGGTGCGCCGCGGGTCCGACACGATGAGATGAGCGCCAGCCTGTACCGCGTTTTTCAGAAAGGTCGCGGCCACTGGATGGGCCTCGGTCATATTTGAGCCAATCACAAAAAACATCTTGGCCTTGGCAAAATCGGCGAAGGAGTTGGTCATCGCTCCAGAACCGAAGGTAGTCGCCAGCCCAGCGACTGTGGGAGCGTGTCAGGTTCGGGCGCAGTGGTCAATATTGTTGGTTCCGATAACGGCGCGGAAAAGTTTTTGCATCTGGTAAGAATCTTCGTTAATACTGCGGGCGCTGCTCACGCCGGCCACTGCGTCCGGCCCGTGTTTGGCGATAGTCTCCTTGAGCTTGGCGGCCACCAAGTCCAAAGCCTCATCCCAGGAGGCCTCCCGGAACTCCCCATTTTCTTTGATCAGCGGCATGGTCAGCCGGTCCGGGGAGTAGATGAAGTCATAGCCGAAGCGACCTTTGACGCAGAGGCGCCCCTGGTTGGGCGCGGCGCCCTCCACCCCGGTCACCTTGACGATCTTGCCGTCCTTGACATGGAGCCACAACTGGCAGCCCACCCCGCAGTAAGGACAGGTGGTGCGGACCTTCCGGGTCTCCCAGGGCCGGCCCTTGCCGATGGCTTTCAGTTCCAGCAAAGCGCCCACCGGACAGGACTGGACGCACTCCCCGCAAAAGACGCAATCCGAGTCGCTATAGGTAAGATCGGCGCGGGTGACGATCTTATTGTCCGGCCCCCGGTAACCGATGCTGATGGCCTTATTCACCTGCTTTTCATTGCAGGCCCGGACGCAGCGGCCGCACATGATGCACTTGGAAAAATCCCGGCGGATCAAGTACTTATTATCTTCGATTTCATAAGGCCGGTCCGACGGGTAGGCGAAAATGGGGGTGGGCACCTGATAACGATAGGCCAGGGCCTGCAACTCGCAGACGCCGTTGGCTTCGCAGATCAGACAGTTGTGGTTGCCCGAGGCCAACAACAGTTCCAGCACCATCCGGCGGGAGGCGTCCACCCTGGCCGATTCGGTCTTGATGACCATCCCGGGGGTGGCCGCCGTGGCGCAGGCCGGCAACAGGGTCCGGGCGCCTTCTACCTCCACCATGCACATGCGACACGAGCCGGTAGCCGTAGTGTCTTTAAGGTAACAGAGGGTGGGAATGGTATAGATTCCGGCCGCCCGGGCCACTTCCAAGATGGTTTGCCCGGGTTGGAATTCTACGGCCTGCGCATCGATGTTTAAGGTGTGCTTGCTCATGTGCTTTCTATCCTCCATCTCGCATTGGGTGGTTTACTTGCGCTAGTTTTTTTCTTGAGAAGACTAATTCCCCTAACACGCTATCCTATAAATAGGATATCGGTACCCAAAATAAAACTTCAGCTTACCTAAGCCTTTTGATCTTTTAGCCATTCCCGGAATTTGCCTTCAATCCAGAGGCGGCCTTTAATCTGAGTCCCTTGAAACTCCCGGCTTTCGGCCAAGGCGGTGCCCCGCCGGTGATTGGGTTTTTTCCCTTTCATGACGCTATCCTTAGACAAGGATAGCCAATTTACTTTAAAAAAACAACCCTTTTTAAGGGATTGTAAAAGGTCTGCCACCATATTAAGGTTTTTTTAATCAATGAATTTTTTTTAGAAAAATTCTTAAACTCTGACGTATTCGTAAATTTAAAACGTTGGGTTTCTGCCCACCCGCGGCCTTGGGGGGCGCTGGGGGCTTCAGGGGTCCCGATCTACTATATATCGCGAGGGAGGGTTACAAGTCTTGATAACGCTTCATTATTGTGACAACCACGACAATAAGGAGATTTAGGAGGTTGGTTGGGGGAAGCCGGGGCTAAGGGCTCCTGGTCCCGAGAGTATCAGTGCAGGATGGGCCGCAGGAAGCGGCCGGTGTAGGAGGCGGGATGCCGGACTAATTCCTCCGGGGAGCCGGCGGCCACCAGGCGGCCGCCGTCGTCGCCGCCTTCCGGGCCCAGATCAATGAGGTAATCCGCGGTCTTGATGACCTCGAGGTTGTGTTCGATGACGATGACGGTGTTGCCGTCTTCCACCAGGCGGTTGAGGACGTGGAGCAATTTTTCGATGTCCGCCAGGTGGAGGCCGGTAGTAGGCTCATCCAGGATGTAGAGGGTGCGCCCGGTGGCCCGTTTACTCAGCTCCCGGGAAAGCTTGAGGCGCTGGGCCTCGCCGCCGGACAGGGTGGTGGCCGATTGACCCAACTGGATGTAGCCCAGGCCCACGTCGGCCAGGGTCTGTAATTTGTCCCGCAGGGGCGGCACCGGGCCGAAGAACTCCAGGCCCTGGTCCAACGTCATTTCCAGAACTTCGGCGATGTTCTTGCCTTTGTAACGAATCTCCAGGCTGCTCTGGTTATAGCGCAGGCCCTTACAGACCTCGCAGCGCACATAAACGTCCGGCAGGAAGTGCATCTCGATCTTGTTGATGCCTTCGCCCCGGCAGGCCTCGCAGCGGCCGCCCTTGACGTTGAAGCTGAAGCGTCCGGGCCGGTAGCCCCGAAGCCGCGCCTCCGGCACCTGGGCAAAGAGTTCCCGGACAATGGTGAACAGCCCCGAGTAGGTGGCCGGATTAGAGCGGGGGGTCCGGCCGATGGGGCTCTGGTCGATGTTGATCACCTTATCCAGGTGTTCGGCGCCCAACAGCTCGGCGTAAGGGGCGGCGGCGACCTTAGCCCCATAGAGCTTCTGGCGCAGGGCCTGGTAGAGGGTGTCCATGATCAGGGTGGACTTGCCGGAGCCGGAGACCCCGGTGACGCAGACGAAGACCCCGAGGGGAATATCCAGGTTCAGGTGTTTGAGATTGTGGCCGGAGGCGCCCCGAAGACGCAGCGAACTCTGCCCCCGCCGCCTTCCGCGGGGCCGAGGGATTTGCCGCTTTCCAGAAAGAAACTGGCCGGTGAGCGAGTGGCTATGGTGCATTAATTGCTCCGGGGTCCCCGCAAAGACCACCAGGCCCCCTTCCCGGCCGGCGCCGGGCCCCATGTCCACCACGTAATCGGCCTGGATGATGGTCTCGGGGTCGTGTTCCACCACCACCACGGTGTTTCCCAGGTCCCGCAAAGTCTTCAGGGTATTAAGGAGCCTCTGGGTGTCTCGGGGATGCAGGCCGATAGTGGGCTCATCCAGGATATAGAGGACGCCGCTGAGCTTGGAGCCGATCTGGGTGGCCAGCCGGATGCGCTGGGCCTCGCCGCCGGCCAGGGTGCCGGTGGTCCGGTCCAGGGTAAGGTATTCCAACCCCACTTCTTCCAAAAATCCGAGGCGCTCGATGATCTCCTTGAGGATGCGCCGGGCAATCTCGGCCTGGCGGGGAGAAAGGTCCAGGGAGACGAACCAGCGCAAGGCCCGGGACACGGTAAAGCCGGTAACCTGGCTGATATTGGCGCCGTTCAGGCGCACCGCCAGGGCCTCGCGGCGCAGGCGGGCCCCGCCGCAGTCTGGGCAGGGGCGCAGCCCCATGTATTGCTCGATCTCCTCCCGCACCAGCGGCGAGTCGGTCTCCTGGTAACGCTCCTGCAGCAAGGGGATTATCCCGGGAAAGGGCCGGGGCTCAAAGAAGCGGCGGCCGCCCCGCTCCTGAAAAAAGCTGATGAACCTCCCCTGGGAGCCGTAAAGGATGGCTTGCTGCGCATCCTCCGGCAGGTCTTTAAAGGGCGTGTGGATGGAGAAATGATAGTGCTGCTCCAGGGCCTCCAGCATCTGCTGATGCCGCAGGGAATGGCGCTGAGCCCAGGGGCGCACCGCCCCTTCCCGGAGGCTCAGGTTGGGATTGGGGACCACCAGGTCGGGGTCGATGACCAGCCGGGTGCCCAGGCCGGAACAGGCCGGGCAGGCCCCCTGAGGGCTGTTGAACGAGAAAAGCCGGGGGGTAAGTTCCGGTAGGGAAATGCCGCAGTGGTCGCAGGCGAAACGCTCGGAAAAAAGCAACTCCTCGCCGCCCTGGACGCTAAGGCGCACCAGGCCGTCGGCCAGCTTCAGGGCCAGCTCCAGGGAGTCGGTGAGGCGGGCGCCCAGGTCGGGCTTGATCACCAGCCGGTCCACCACCGCCTCGATGGTGTTGCGGCGATTCTTATCCAGGGGGGGCAGCTCTTCCAGCTCCAACACTTCGCCGTTGATCCGCACCCGACTGTAGCCCTCGTGTCGCAGACGCTCGAGGAGCTTGTGGTGCTCGCCCTTGCGGTTCACCACCACCGGGGCCAGAAGAGTGATGCGGCTTCCCGCCGGCAGGCCCATGATCTGGTCCACCATCTGGGGGACGCTCAGCGACGAGATGGGCAGATTGCAGCGGTAGCAGTAGGGGGTGCCCACCCGGGCGAACAGAACCCGCAGATAGTCATAGATTTCCGTGGCGGTAGCCACGGTGGAGCGGGGGTTGCGGGAGGCGCTGCGCTGCTCGATGGCAATGGCGGGCGAAAGGCCCTCGATGTACTCCACGTCCGGCTTGTCCATGAGCTCCAGGAACTGGCGGGCGTAAGCCGAGAGAGATTCCACATAGCGCCGCTGGCCTTCGGCGTAGAGGATGTCGAAGGCCAGGGTGGATTTGCCCGAGCCGCTGACGCCGGTGATGACCACCAGGTGGTTCCGGGGCAGCTCCACATCGAGATTTTTCAGATTGTGTTCCCGGGCGCCCCGGATAACGATTTTGCTGGCGGGCATAGATACCCTAAGGTCGGAGGCGGGAGATCACCTGAAGAGCCCGGCGGCCTCGGCCGATTTGGGGGACGCGGCCGGCTGTTTCTTGGGCTTGGGCTTGCGGCCCCGTTTCTTCTTGATCTCACAAGGAACAAACTTGAGCCCCTGGCCGCGGCCGGCCCCGCCGGCCCAAAGGAGGGGGCCGTTCCCCAGTTGGCGAATTATTTCCGCCAGGGGGCAATCTAAGTATTTCGATGGAATTACGGTAACTTCCAATTTAAAGCCATTTTTAGGCGGTTCTTTGGTTCTGGGCATGAAACATTCCTCGGTGATTTAACGGATACCAGCAGGCAGTGACTGTCGAAAAACATTAAAAGTCCCGGTCTATTGGCTTATTATGACTTATAACTATTTGATTTTAATACGTATAAAAAAAGACAAAACATTGTATCGAGACTTTTTCGACAGTCTCGCAAGCAACAAACCCTCTAAAAACAGGCTCCCCAATATTTAAATGTAACCCTTCAGGCGCGCTTTTGCCACAATTTTTGTGATTTTGCTCCCGGACGAGAAAGAGGAGAAAGAGAAGGAAGACATTAAAATGCCGGAACCGCGAGGCCCAAAGCCGGTTGGCTGCGGCACCGAGCCTTGCTGGATTTGTGGAAAAAGTCGGGAGAGGAAATTATGGCGCGGTTCAGTCCGGCCTTGGGACCAGGGGCTCGGCCAAACTGGTGTCCGGCAAGCGAAAAGGCGCCGCCAGGATATAGCGCACCCGGTTGGCCTTCTCGCCGTTGTGCTCCAATAGTCCCTGGCGGAGCAACTGGTTCAGGTATGTCCAGGCCGTTTTCTTATTAACCTGGAAGTGCTCCTCGAAGTCCAACAAGCGGAACCAGCCGCCGCCGGTGTGGCTAAGGAACTCCAATAGGGTTTCCGGAGTGAGCTTGCGCCTGCCCTTCAGCGGCAGAGAGAGACGGGCCAGGGCCTGACGCAGGGTCTCGCCGTCGACGGCCGCCGCCGGCCCCGGCCGAGGGGCGGTTTCTTGGGCCCTGGGGGCGCCCAGCCAGCCCCCGGTCAGGTGTTCGAAATAAAGCCCTACCTTTTCTTCAATAAGATTCAGGAGGCGATAAAATTGGGAGAGGGTGATCTGGCCGGCCAGATGGGTGACCAGGTAATCTTTGGCCCGCTTGCGCACAAAGGAGACCCGCTCCCGGGAACCGGCGGGTAAGGCGGCGGCATCCTTCAGGACTTCGAAAAACATGCCTGCCACCAGAGTGGTATCCAGGCCCGCAGCAGGAGGGCGGGGCTGGGGGGGCTTCTCTGCCACTTTGGGGAGCCCGGCGCTGAGGCTGAAGATCGCGAAATCGTCGGCAAAGTTGGCCAACTTTTCGGGAGCTAGCACCAGGATGACTTGCTCCGTCAAGTCCCGCGTCACTAGCAGAGGACCTTCCTGGTCCATGCCGCCTCCTCCCTGAAGCTGACCCAATTATAAGACATAACTATCAGGGAGGCAAGGGATTTTCGGCTTAAACCCCAACTCCCGGCCTTCCATTAGGAAAAACGGCCCTCCCAAGGGCCCCGGTTTTCAAGGGATTTGGTCGACCAAAATAAAATCCGCCTGAAGGTTGACACCCTTTGCTTAAAACCCTACCTTCGGGGTAAGGACTTGGTTCCCAAATAAATTCCATGAGATAGGCGCGTTACCGCCTTGGTGTGGCGCTCAGCACGGCAGGGAAATATTTCCACGCCGGCCAAGGTCAAACGGAAGGCCACCGTGGATTGAGGCTTTGATATGAAAGCGGCGGTACTTGGAAAAATTGGCGGTTGGCTGCTGATGGGCAGCCTTTTGCTGGTGGCAGCCTGCAGCGCCGGCGAGGTGCAGACCTACCGGCCGACCTCTTACCCGGTTTATCATTCCCCTTACTATTACCCGGATTTACGCCCCCAGGAAAATGACCCGCAATTCTGGACCATGTGGCAGAATAGCCAGGGTGGAGGCTGAAACCTAATCCCTGGGTTGGGGCCAGGCGCCGGTGACTTTGGCCAACTCTGCCGCCAGCTCCTGGGGGTCCTGGATGGCCGGTAGGCAGGTGAAATGGTGGCAGAGGTAGGCAACCGGCGTCTCGTCCGGAGAACGGTAAGCGCCAGCCGCGGGAGCCAGGGCCTCCAGGGCGGCCGCATTTGCCGGATTTTTCAAAAGCAGCCGCCGCTCCGGGAGGAAGCCCCGATAGACGGTCTGGAGCAGGGCCTGAGTCCGGGGGTCGCCGGGGTCGCCCACCAGGGTGAGGTCCACCGGCGGCAGGAGGTACAGGACCTGCACGGTGAGCAGATGGGCATAACCCCAGGGATTCTCCCGGGCCTGGGTCTGGAGGGCCCGGAGGATACCCAGCGCCCGCTCCCGGTAACGCTCCGCTTCCGTAAGGCGGTACAGTTTGAGGCAAACCCGGGCGGCCATGGAACTACCGGAAGGCAGGGTCTGGTCAAAAAGGCTTCTGGACCGCATTAGGGTGGCCTCCTGGTCCCGGGCCACCAAATAATAAAGCCCGGCATCCCGGTCCAGAAACAGCTCATCCATTTGCTCCATCAGACGCAGGGCCGCTTCCAGCCAGGCCGGATCGAAGTCAGCCTCGTAAAGCTCCAGCAGCCCGTAGGCCAGATGGGCGTAATCGTCAGCAAAGGCCGGGACGCTGAGTTGGCCGTCGAGCCAACTGCGGTAGAGGCGGTCCTCCCGAAACAATTCCGACAAGATAAACCGGGCTCCTCGCGCGGCGGCCTCGTAATAACGCCGGTCCCCCAGAACCTGGAAGCCCTGGGCCAGGGCGGCCAGAAGCAAGCCGTTCCAGGAGACCACTATCTTCTCATCCCGATGGGGAGGCACCCGTCGGGCCCGGACCCGGTACAGGGCCGCCAGGGCCGCGGTCAGGATCTGGTCCACTTCGAAGCGGCTCAGGCCGAATTGGGCTGCCAGTTGCTCCGAAGAGAGGGGCCTGGTCAGGACATTGGCTCCCTCGAAATTTCCAGCCGCCGTCACTCCCAGGGCTGCGGCCACCATCGGGGTCTGCTCCGATCCCAGGACTTCGTGCAGTTCTTTAAGGCTCCAGACGTAAAACTTGCCCTCCACCCCTTCGCTGTCGGCGTCCCAGGCAGCATAGAAGCCCCCCTGAGGGGCCGTCATCTCCCTCAAGACGAAGTCCAGGGTTTCGGCGGCGATGCGGCGGCTCAAGGGATTGCCGGTGAGCTGGTAGTGCGCCAGATAAAGGGGTGGCAGCATGGCATTGTCATAAAGCATCTTCTCGAAATGAGGTACCACCCAAGCCGCATCCACCGCGTAACGATGGAAGCCGCCTCCCAACTGATCGTAGATGCCGCCCCGGGCCATCTTCTCGAGGGTGAACCCCAGCCGGTCCAGCACCTGGGGGTCGCGGGACAGGTAGTAATAATGCAACAACAGGCTAAATTCCAGAGAGCGGGGGAACTTGGGGGCGCCCCCCAGGCCGCCGTGCCTCGGATCTATTTCCTTTAGCAGGTGCAGCCCCGCTTGGTCCACCACCTCCCGGGCAGGTTCCGCCTTTTCGCCGGGAACTCCCCCCAAGGCCTGGAGATGGCTAATAAGCCGGCGGGAAAGTTCCTCGATCTGTTCCTGGTTTTTCCGAAAGGCCTGAGCCAGGGCCAGAAGCAGGCGCGGAAAGCCGGGCAGGCCGCCCCGGTCTTCCGGAGGGAAATAAGTGCCGCCGTAAAAGGGCTTCAGGTCCGGGGTAAGAAAGACACTCAGAGGCCAACCGCCCCGGCCGGTGAGGACGGTAACCACGTTCATATAGACCTCGTCCAGGTCCGGACGCTCCTCCCGGTCCACCTTGATGCAGACGAAGTGTTCGTTCAAGAGGGCGGCAATGGCCTCGTTTTCGAAACACTCGTGGGCCATGACGTGGCACCAGTGGCAGGTGGAATAGCCGATGCTCAGGAAAATGGGTTTGTCTTCCCGACGCGCCCTTTGCAGGGCCTCGGGCCCCCAGGGGTACCAATCCACCGGGTTGTAAGCGTGTTGCCGTAAATAGGGGCTGGCGGCTTTGAGCAAGCGGTTGGGGCGGGATTCGGCCATAAGGAGCTTCCTCGAAATTTAATCACCTCTGACCGGAGGCGGCTCCGGACGGCAAAGGTAGACCATAAGTTAATTATGCCGGTGGGGGGGTGCAAGAGCGGGACTTGGAAAGGAAAGAAATCGCCGCGGGGGCTCGAGCCGAAGTCGCCCAGAAAGCTCAGGCTCAGAGCTTTTACCTCTAGAAGGCCTGGGAGCGACAGGCTGGCCTTTCTATCTTTCCGAAAGCCGACGGTCACCGACCCTTGAGAGGGGATGGTGAGGGTTTGGATAATTATTTATTAATATCATCATGTTATGCACACCCTCTTAACCCCTCCCAGCAGGGGAGGAGGAAAATCATGATTATTTCCTCTCACAGAAGACTGGTTCGCAGAGCTCTCGACCTGGGATGGATTACTGGCGAGTCAGGTTGAAGAGTTTTTCCGACCAGTAATACCAAGTTGCAGTCTTATGACTATTTATGGTATGCTTTTCTCTGGGAGGAGAAAAGCATGCGAACCCCAAAGCCATTGCCGGAAGGCGCTTATGAGAATTTGCTTATGGAGTTGAAGCGGGCC
>Ga0326727_10004578_pt1 | contig 41226 bp, 38 predicted proteins | sample MB2enrmetagenome_FD_207643 | JGI IMG/M metagenome (GOLD analysis project Ga0326727, IMG submission 207643) | Lab enriched peat soil microbial communities from McLean, Ithaca, NY, United States - MB29MY | ecosystem: Environmental > Terrestrial > Soil > Wetlands > Peat | place: USA: New York...
GGCATTAAAGGCAACAAGTTCTGATGTTTGCGCAAGAACTTGGGCAAATGTTGTAAGAAGGATGGGTGAACATCAGCCTCAGCTAGACTTGGCACTAGGTTAGCGGGCTCAAATAGGGATGTATAGACCGGGGCATTAGGAAAAAGTTCAAGCAGGACACTTACCACCTGTTCCGAACCACCCATATTTGTCAACCATTCGTGGACCATAGCTATTTTAGGTTGGTATCCCGAGTTCTTAATCGTCAAAACTATTTCCGCTTTCTTCGCCATCTGATCCCCCAATAATTGTTCAAATAAATTTAGCTTCGTCCAATTTCTTATTCAAATGAATGATACTTTCCTAGATTGCTTTATTTCTTATTCAGGGTTCCACTGTAAGAGGTCTTAATACATTTAGATTCCTCAAGAAATCAAATACGACTCCCATTCGGGTCCCATCCAAACTCATTCCGCTCTATTTGACAAATCAATGTTGCTGTCATGTCGACCTATGTTACCTCTTGAAAACTAGACTTCTTAATATATATGTAACGTTATATAGAGTACAATTAAATATTACTCATTTGAGTAACCCTTAGTTGTGCTGATTAGGAAGCATCTATGGATATATGGTTATTTTACCCGCTCCTTGCCTGTATCTATAATAACCTGTAAAACAGCTGGGGATGCACACGCTTTAAGGTCATAGGTTGCTCTGTTTTGATCCGTAGTAAGATCCTTATCCACATCTGGTAAATACCCTTTAATATTACCTGAAGAATTATTGTCATTTCGAAATATTACTCCAGTAAGGTTATCATCGTTCCGACGCAAATACACATACATTTATTCTTCCCATAAATTCAACATTGGCATCGTCAAACCAAAAGCAACCTTCCTGAACCAAGGTTATCCCTAAAATATAGCTACCACTTTGCTCCGGTGCTTCAATTGTCACTGTAAACTCCCTTGATGCGTTCTCCCTTAACCCCGGCCGTATAGGCGTGCGAATACCGTCCCAAAGCAGAATATTACCCGCTCCATCATACCAATGATACGAGATATATACAGGGTATGGCGGCATGGATGACAGCCTCTTTGTTCCGCGATTATATAGAGTAACAGGTACTTGAATTACTTGCTTAGGTCTTACTTCCAATTTGTTAGTATTACAAATTATTTGAATGCTTGATTCCGTTTTTGATAACTTTTCCTGAGTAAGTAACGCAACGATGTTATTACGAGAAATCTCAGTATTTGAGGCAACTGCATAAATAGAATTAGCCAAACACAATTCTGCTTTCGTTACACTTCTTTGTAAATGATCAGCTGGATTTGAGGGGTTTGCAGTCCACACCTCAACGTAAGAAAAATATTTTTTCAATTCTCGCTTCAGGCAGGCTGGAGTCTGTTCATTAATATGCATCAATTCCTCATAAAGTGAACGAGGATCCTTCGGTACCCACATCCCAATTTCTTTAGCAATTCTTCTTTTTCTCCTTTGGGTATATTGATAATACCAAAGGTTCGGCGCAGTATGAATGACAAAAACTCCGTTAGGTTTTAATATCTGAGAAATCTTTGCATACACTATTCCAATGGAATCTTGATTAACATGTTCAATGACATCAGAAGCTACAATTTTGTCAAACTGATGATCCGCTCCGAATTCGCACACATCTTGTAATGCAAACTTTAACTTGCGTCCATCAAGATAGGATGCATAAGTATTGTTAGCAATTTCAATTGCTGACTCAGAATAATCTATGGCCAAGACATTAGCTCCCGTTCCGGCCAACGAATATGCCAATTCACCACGACCAAACCCCACATCGAGTACCATATCATCAGGCTTTGAGGCAACTAAGTCAAATACTACACTCAATCGTCCATCTAAAGATTGACCGTTAGTCTGTGTGAATACGTCATATCCACCACAATCATGCAAGTAATATTCGTCATCATAAAACTTTGATAAATTCACAGAGTCCGTTCTTTTCGCCTCAAAGAATTCACGTGCCAAGGCGTTCGGCTTAATAAGAAGCTCACCCGCATAACCGGGAATAAATAACGCATAATCTATCAATTTTCCGTACTTACGGAGAAAATATGTTGCACTCAGCATATTCTGTTCTGACCACATATAACCATCCAAAAGAATGAAGCCTGATTTTTCTAGAGCAAGAAGCAAATCGTGGTAAGTTCCATCGCCGTCTTGTTGACCGTCAATATGAACTAGATCATAATTTTCCCCTGGTAGGACAACCATGGATTGTGAGTCGCCTAAATGAAAACTAGCCTTAAAACCCTCAGTAATTTGACTTGCCCAGTTTATCGCCCCTTTAGATCCACCAAAGCTATCCGAATCATTGTCAATACCTAAATAGTGAGCCATAGGACAGGCTTCCAAGAACGCACGTGCTGAGTATCCGTATCTTACCCCGATTTCTAGAATACTCTTAGGTTGAATCGCTTGAGCAATAGAATACTTCAATTTATAGTAATCTACCCATTCTTGAAATAGGTGGCTCAATTCGTCAGTGGGATTGGCATACATTCTAAAATCGTATGTTGTCACTTTACTTATCCGCATAATTTTATCAAGAATTTCTATTTCATTCATAACAAAGTAACCTCCTTAACTCCTTACACCAAGTTCCATAACAATCTCTACGCAATTATTAGTTAATCCCGAGTTTGGATAAAATGAACCCATAGGCAAATTCCTTGCCATTTTCGAGTTTTACATAACAAAGCAGACAAGCCAGCTTTCTTCTAGCCTACTTGTCCACTTTCTATCCCTACCTAACTTTTTAAATTAGCTTGCTCCCAAAGTATAGCTGCTTTGTCTGTTTTTTCCCAAGGTAAATCAAGATCGGTCCGCCCAAAATGTCCATAAGCTGCCGTTTGACGGTAAATTGGACGACGAAGATCTAATGACTTAATGATCCCGGCTGGACGTAAGTCAAAGTTGGTATTGATCAATTCGATAATCGTTTCATCGGTAACCTTACCTGTTCCAAACGTTTCAACGGAAATTGAAACTGGGTGAGCAACCCCGATAGCGTAGGCTATCTGGATCTCACAACGCTCAGCTAAACCTGAAGCTACGATGTTTTTGGCAACATAACGGGCGGCATAGGCTCCCGACCGATCAACCTTTGTGGGGTCTTTCCCTGAAAAAGCGCCGCCCCCGTGGCGAGCCATACCTCCGTAAGTATCGACGATAATCTTTCGACCGGTTAACCCGGCATCTCCTTGGGGTCCACCAATAGCGAACCGTCCGGTCGGGTTGATAAAATACTTTGTCCTCTCGTCTAAAAGCGCTGCGGGAACCGTCGGTATAACAACCTGCTCTAGCAAATCACGGCGAATTTGTTCCTGAGAAACATCCGGATGATGTTGTGTAGAAATAACTATAGTGTCTACCCTTACCGGCTTATTATCTTCATATTCTACAGTTACCTGGGTTTTCCCATCCGGACGCAAAAAATCAAGCGAGCCTGTTTTACGTACTTCACTCAGGCGAAGAGCTAACCGATGAGCTAAGTCAATGGGCAGTGGCATATAGCTCTCTGTCTCATTTGTAGCATACCCAAACATCATTCCTTGGTCACCAGCACCAATTTCTTCAATTTCACGATCAGATATATCTCCCGTTTTAGCCTCTAAAGCTTGGTCTACCCCGAGAGCTATATCGGCGGACTGTTCCCCAATCGAAGTCAATACACCACAAGTATCCGCGTCAAAACCAAATTTTGCTCGCGTATAGCCGATTTCTCTGATCGTATCACGTACGATATGGGGAATATCTACATAACAAGACGTGGTAATTTCTCCGGCAACGAGCACTAATCCAGTCGTAACCGATGTTTCACACGCTACCCTAGCAAAGGTATCCTTGGCAAAAATAGCATCTAAAACTGCATCAGAGATCTGATCACAAATTTTATCGGGATGCCCTTCTGTGACAGACTCAGACGTGAAAAGCTTTTTAACCACTCGTCATCACTCCTTTTAATGCATTGAACACAGTTACGGATTTCCATGGCGATTTTATTATTGCCAACTAGCTAAATACTTTTCTTGATCCTTGCTTAAGGAGTCCATCTCCAACTGAAGGGATTTTAGGCGCAAATTCGCAACCCGCCAATCAATCTCTTGGGAAACAGGATAAACCCGATTCTCTAGCTTATCTTTTTGCGTAGCTAAGTGCACTAAAGACAAAGCCTGTAAGGCAAACGTCATAACCATAACTTCAGCCGGATGACCATCTCCCGCAGCCAGATTGACCAGTCGTCCTTTGGCGAGCACATAGATTTTTCGACCATCGTTCAATCCATATTCGTCTATATTAGCTCGAACTTCACGTTGGCGTTTGGCGATGGAGGCCAATTCCTTAATATTCACTTCCACATCAAAGTGCCCCGCATTGCAAAGGATCGCCCCTTCCTTCATGACTTCAAAATGCTCTTGTCTAATGACGTCTTTGTTTCCAGTCACAGCGATAAAGACATCGCTACATTTCGATGCCTCTAGCATGGGCATAACATTGAAGCCATCCAAGCTTCATTAGCTTTAACTGGATTAATCTCACAAACAATAACCCTTGCTCCTAAACCTTTGGCCCGAAGGGCAACTCCTTTACCGCACCAGCCGTAACCCGCTACACAGATTGTCTTACCCGCAACTACCAAATTGGTCGTGCGCATAATTGCGTCCCAAACCGATTGCCCTGTTCCGTAACGGTTATCGAAAAGGTATTTACATTGGGCATCGTTGACTGCAATCAGGGGAAACATAAGGTCTCCGCTGTTCTCCATCGCTTTAAGGCGTAGAATTCCGGCGGTGGTTTCTTCTGCGCCTCCCTTTACCTTGCTAATCAGTTCACGTCGGTCATTATGAATCGTTGAGACTAAGTCACAACCATCGTCAATGATAAAATCAGCCCGAAAGTCAAGCACCAGGTGAATATGCTTATGATATTCTTCATCTGTCGCGCCATACCAAGCGTGTGCTCGAATGCCTCCTTTTACCAGGGCTGCTACGACATCGTCCTGAGTCGATAGAGGGTTGCTCGCGCAAACCGAGACCTCCTTCTCATAATGAATTAAGAACAGTTGTAAAAGACCTAAAAACGATGTAGCAAAGCAAGAATATTCCGAGGCAAGGCAGAAAATATCACCCACAGCCTTTATGGGACGACCGTGCGGGAAAACCTTACCGAGCAGATAATTAATTATTTGTAAAAGCATACAAAACTAAATCAAAACCATTATATTGATGTACTCTAAGATAAAATTTATACCCTAAATTCCATTGTTTTAATAACAGCGGTATTTGCCACAAATCCGATGGTCTATGATATAAGCTAATTGCTAGCTGTGGTTTACTTTCAAAAATGGTTTTTTTTGCACCCAATATAGCAGAATACTCAGCGCCTTCAATATCCATTTTAATAAATGAAGGATTAAAACCTAACATAACTTCATCCATTGACACACACTGTATTATAATATCACCAGTTGAAGAAATCGCACTTCCAGAATCTTTCCCTGAAGAAAACTTGAGTTGAGTTGAATTAGACCATAAGCCACATGGCCATAATAAAATTTCTTTTGCAAAAGGTGAGTTTGCTAATCTTAGAATGTTATATAATCGGCTGAAATTAACAGGATCCGGCTCAAATGCAGCTATTGCTTCAATTTTTCCTAGTTCCCTACTTATCTGAATTATCGTATCACCATCATAAGAACCACAATCCACAAAACGAGTGGGCTTTTGCCATCCAGGAATATCTTTAGGGAAATATTGATTCCCTATATCAGGTTTCGGAGAAAATTCGTGATTACCTGTAAGTCGGTATTTTAATACTGACTTAAATATTTCTTTACTTAAATCATCTTCCCAAAGATTATATCCGTCAGTAATAATATCTTCCAGTGAATCATAATAATTTAAAGGTGCTAGCCAGAATCTTTCACCCAATTCACTTGAAAAGATACTATACAACTCTACAAAAGTAATAACATTTTTATAACCATAAGTCTTCAACATGGAAATTATTGGCATCACGTCAATATATGCATTGTATATTGCAAGAATGACACATACATTTTCTCTTTGTGTTTTAGTAAAACTATCACTATCTGGCTGCATTATAGAAATACCATTGTATTGCAGATTAGAAGACCCCTTCATATCAAGAAAACATTCTACAGGTATCCCCTGAGAACTCATTATACTTAATATATCTTTACCACAGTTCCCCGCTCCATATATCATAACACTCTTTGATCCATTTAAGAAACTGCCTTTACACAAGTTCCTTTTGTTTTTAAGAATCGTATTTAAACTCTCGTCTATCATAAAGCCCCTCCACAATTTAACTATTCATGTAAATTTGAATACAAAGTTTTTTGAATCCCTCTCAATCCCAAAAGTGTGCCCTCTCCAATAATAGCTTGGATACCATTTTTTCACCTGTTGGCTTTTTAGCAAGGCGTTACTACAGTAATAATAAGTCTCATTCGCCCACCCTAAATACAAATTTCTTATTAAGTAAAAAGACCGGAAAAGCCATTAGAATAGTAATAATGGCCCCAGCTAGATAGATGTTTACGCGAAAACTCAAAAAAACCTTAAGCAAAATAATATTTATACAATACGAAAGTAAATATACCACAAAAAACTTTAAAATAAGACCATCTCTTTTGCTTCGAAAGACAATTGTTCCGATTGTTTTAAAATTAAATAAAATTCCTAAAACGGTTGCTAAAAGAGATGCCAGGACATAATGCATTCCTAAAAATATTAATAAGGCAAACATTGAATAACCAAAAATTGTATTCAGACCACCAACAATCAAAAACAGTAAAAATTGGTACTTAGCAGCTATTAGGTCCTTTCGCTTTTGATAACTATTAATTATTACTTGTAATAATTCCATTAATCTCCCTCCAGTGGATTCTTCCACTGTTAGTAAAAGTATTATTTTATTTTCACATATTTCTAAACTAAACTCATTAAAACTTCCAATGAATCGGTTAAACTAGCTCTTGATTTATTCCAAGGCTGACATACTAGGATTCCCAACAAGCCCAGATTATTAGCGTCTATTATGTTCGTAGGACTGTCATCAATTAAAACGTCCGCTAGTCCGAGCCAACGTAAAAAGTCTCCTTTACTTTGTTCATATTCCGGAATTTCTTCGTCTTCACGTTTAGAAGGTACAACATGAAAAGTACGAATCCAAGTGGCCAAAGTGTTTCATTACCCAAGCAGCAGAAAGATGTGCAGTCCGAAGTGGCGTAGCCGTTAGAGTTATATGACGAAACAAATGACCATATTGCTTAAACCAATATAGAACTTCATCATTTGGTGACATATGTGCAAAAGATTGCAACCGATAAGTATCAAGCGATTCCAAACATTCCCTTTTCTCTATATCTAAGATTTTATGGAGAGGATTTTCGATAATATCTTGATAACACAGAGTACATTCCGGGTGATCTGGAAGCCATTGATCTTCTAACCACAAACGCATGAGATCATTTAGTACATCGTCTACATCCCAAACCAAAGTAGCACAAATCATCCTCCTTAAGCAAAGTGGGTTTTTCAAAACTCCCGATGTCCGGAATCACTGAATTCGGTGACTCGGTTTTTTTCGAACCCACTCATTATCAACACATAATTTAACCAGCAGCGGTAAAATCCCGATATTTAATCAGCTGCTCTATTAATCCATTCTTCAGATTAGTTAATTCATATCCTGGATTTAGGCCAAATTTTCTGAGAATATACTCCAAGCTTAAATTTCCATCACGCATTTTACCACCTAAACCAATAAGTGTACCATCTATAGAATCTACGCCATGGGTAATTGCTAAATCCGCCAATAATTCGGCTGTACCATTTTTATCATGAAAATGCATGCCTACCTTAAGCCCACGTTCTTGGCAAATTTTTATCGTATTTATCACATAATCACTAGTCATAACACTTTCTGTATCAGCAAAGTATACAGTAACTACGCCCTTCTCTGCCAAAAACTCGATAAATTTTTTATTGGTATCCAAATCGTTATATCCTGCACTAGTAAAGTTTACAAATACTTCATACCCTAAGTCCCTTACTTCGTCTATGTGGTCACTCAATAGTTTTAAATCCGTTTCATGAGAACGGGTTAAGATCCTGATCGCGTCGATAGCGCTATCCTTTCGTGGGATTAGCTCGGATAATGGTCGTTGAATGTCGCGCATCGCAGTGAGTTTAGTCCTGTTTTTAATCGCCTTAAATATTTCTTTGATTTCCTCATTTCTTGTACTACAATACCTAAAATCTCCTCGGTTCTGATCGTGATTGATATTATGGAAAAAACCTAACTCTACATAATCTATACTCCTAGTCATGGCAAATTTGAAGAAATCCTTAATATAGTCCGCATCAAAGTACCATCCTGTTTGGTAGCCAACTTCCCGAAATGTACAATCAAAAATAATCGGTCTCTTCATCCTATTTCCCTCCTAATAAATTTTAAATTTTCGCTATCAAAAGCACCCTTACTTAATTATAATACTGATGTGCGACAATCATATTGGCTGCTAACTCTTCTTTACTTAAAAACGGGAACATATCCTCAAGAGAAGCAGAAACCATCCGTCCATCCGGTAATTGTTTGGAGGATAACTTTGGTACCATTTGCTGATTCGGATCAATCATTAGCTCACATAAATAGGGTTCATCGTTATCTAAGATTTTTGCAAACACATCAGGTAGGTCTTCATTCGACATAACTCTTTGGGCCTTCATTCCATAAGCCTCAGCCAATTTAACCAAATCTGGGAATCCAACACCAGATCCAGCACTTTCCCCAATGAGTCTTCCTTCAAAAAATGCGTTTTGGGTAGTTCTAATAGATAAATAGCCACCGTTATTAAAGACGAATATTTTGATAGGTAATTTATAGTTAATGATTGTCTGTAGTTCTTGAAGATTCATTTGAATACTTCCGTCACCAGCCATGCAAATTACCCGTTTTTGCCGACGAGCAATTGCAACCCCTATAGCAGCAGGTAAATCATAACCCATCGAAGCACAGCCGGAATTACTAAACATTCTTAATCCCTTAGGCACATATGCTGCTTGAAAGGTTGTTACACAAGCCATAGCATTCGCACAGGCAATAACGTCATCCCCATTAAGAAGGCGAGTTAGACTATCAACAAAGTAATAAGCATCCACAAAGCCTGCCCGTAAACGATTAGCCTCTGTAACTACAGGAAAACGCTTAACACGTTCTTGACACCAACTAATCCATTCAGAATATTGCTTAGGGAGTGGTTTAGTATCAACTAATAGGTTGATGACTTCCAAAAATTGTTTGGCATCAGAAACGATGGCTAGATCCGGTTTTAAGGTTGGCTTTTTCAGTTCTAACTCGTCCACATCAACCATAATTATATAAGCATTGCGGGCAAAGTCCTTCCAATTATAACTAACTTGTCTGATATTAAGCCTACTACCAATCACTAGCAATAAATCGGCATTTTGCACAACAAAGTTACCTGCTCGGTCTCCTACCGTCCCCGGACGTCCGGCGAATAGCGGGTGGTCAGACGGCATCAAGTCATAGGCTCCCCAAGCAGGAGTAACGGGGATCCCTAATTTTTCTACAACTTGATCTAATACCTCTTCTGCTTTAGCCCTCCGAATGCCGGTCCCAACCATTAATACGGGGCGTTTTGCACTACGAATACGCTCCAGCGTTTCAACGGCTAGATTCTGAATCCTATTATGCACTAACAAACTAGGTAATGATTCCGGTTCAAAACCAGATAGTTCAGTATCGTCAATTAAAGTTGCTTGAACATCAAGTGGAATATCAAGCCACACAGGGCCTGGTCGCCCTGTTGTTGCTAAAAATAATGCTTTTTCCAAATGAAAACGAATCGACTCAGCCTCAGTTATCATCACTGAGTATTTCGTAATCCCTTGAACCATTTCTAGAATATTCGCTTCTTGATCCCCTAACTGGCGCAAAGGAATTTGTTGATAGGCAGCGATAGTTTCTCGTTTCACCTGCCCGGAAATCACCAACATGGGCACTGAATCCGTCCAAGCTCCAAAGACCCCATTGAGTGCGTTAATTCCGCCTGGCCCTGTGGTAACATTAATAAACCCGAGATTACCGGTTACCCTGGCATATGCCTCGGCAGCCATTGCAGCTGCCTGTTCATGATGATTAAAGAACTTGGAAATACGCACTTCTTTACCTATGGAATCATTGAGATGCATAGCGCCCCCACCAGTTACCATAAAAACAGTCTTAATGCCGTTATTTACGAGGAATTGAATTATATAGTCAGATAATTTTATCATATGCTGTCCTTTCTCACGAAAATAAAGTATCCAACGCTGCAAAGCCATAATACTCCGAGCTTACAACTTAAAGTCTCAACGACAATAGGACGCCCGAGAACCACTTTAGAATCTAGTTAATATCACACAATTCAAAACCTACCCTAACACAGTTTTGAAACTTGGTATCCTTTCAATTGAAGTTACCGGATGATGCGTTGTTCCTATTCTCGTTCACGTTCAGCTAAATATCCCGTTCCATAAAAGGCTTTAAGGACATTCAATGCTCTGCCCCCTTTTTGATTTTATTGTATCTAAATATCTATTAATAAAGAATTTCTATTAATTATATTTATGTTTGATGTATACCATAAATATAATTCCTCTATTGCGTCATCTATTGGTGTATAATCAAGATCTTTTATTTCTGCACGCAATCTTTGATTATCCCCGCTATATTCGGTCCCCATTCCAGTTCTATTGACCACTATAGGTAAGTCTTTACCTGATATTTTACGAACCTTTTCGGCCAAAGAATATAAGTCTATTGCTTCATTTGGAGTAACATTATAAGCACAATGTTTTCCCTTGTTATTAATAAAGTAATCAAGTATTGGCATGTAATCTGATATGTAGAGATAGTCAAAGCGACGATTTTGCTTAATTGTTATCGGAAGATCAAAAATAGCTTTACATATGGCATTGGAGATAAAGCGGATTGAATAATCTTCATATTTTCCGAAAACACCGAAAAGACGCAGTTCAACGGTATTATCCAACCGTTCTATATGTTTTGCACTAAGATACTTGGAAAAGCCATATTCATCTGTGGGAACATGTCTATCAAAGTATGATTCAGGCATTTTTGGTATATAGTTTTCCATATCATAAATTGCCCCGGAACTAAGATAAATTAATTTTTCAAAGTTATGAGAGTCACGCAAAATATTAAAAAGCATCCTTGTATTGTTATAGAGAATTTGAGAACGATCTGGAGCACTTCGTTGCGCCGGTTTAACAGCACTATGGATAACTATATCAATATTATGGCTTAGAAAATAATCACAAACGTTATGTTCATTCATTAGATCAAGTTCACTGTGACTCGGAGCTAACACATGGTGCTTTAAAGACAGGTATTCAACAATATTACGCCCTATGAATCCGCTCCCCCCTGTCACTAATATGTTCATTTTCTAACCTCCAAATCCGCTTAAGCTATTCCATTATTTTAAAACTACAATACGATTAGAAAGACCCATTCTTTGTATATAACTAACTATATCATCACTATGTAAAGCAGAACATATGATAATAGGTATCATCAAATCTTTCAAGAAAATCGGTGAATAGATAGGAATTCCTTCAATAGTCATACCCTGTTTCTTTGAATCATTGTCGATGAAAGCAATTATATTACTCAACCTTAAAGAAGTAGTATTCAATAAACGTTGGGTGTATGAACCAGCCCCCCAAACTACTATCTTTTCTTGGGACTCAACGAATTGATCAATTTCTAGAAAAATATCGGATTGGCGGGACATTTCGATATATTTCACGACACTACGGTAGGCGTCTTGATTTATCGTCATTTTAGATTCAATTCTGTTCAAACTTGTTCTTAAGAAAATCATTCCAACAACAGGATATTTATCAGTCTTGGAAATCTGAATTTCCTTTTTAATACATGGTAAGGTCTTAAAACCATATTTTAGAATTAGATTCTGTAATGAAAATTCGTCGAAGTGGTTTATATGTTCTATATCGAAATAGTAATCTGGTACTACATAATATTGAGCATACCTTGAGGCGTCTGGCACCTCTATATATAATAATCCTCCATCTTTAAGACTTATGATTAAATTCTCTATAGATGCTTGTACATCTACTATATGCTCGAGAACATGCGAAAGAATTATACAATCAAACTGTCTGTTATCAAGTGTTTTTAAATCAAATAGTCCTCCAACTACAGCCTCAATACCATTCCTTTTGACGTTCCTGACACAAATCGTGGAAGGGTCTAACCCAACTATTCTGTTATAACCTTGACGTTTAAATGCAGTTAGTAATCCCCCGTTAGCACAACCAATATCCAAAATTTCAACATCTCTATTGGGAAGTAAATTTGAAAGATCCGAAGCTGTTCTTTCTAATCGTTCAATATCCCAAGAAGCTACCCCTCCACCCGAACCCGTTGTATTATCTTCATATTTCGAAAGTTCTTTATAATAAAAATCATAATCTTCCTGACTAGCCGAGGTATCAGCATAGACAAAACCACAGAGTTGGCACATTACCACGTCATAACTATTAGACAATGAGTAACTTTCAGGGAGAATAAATGCCATTCCATGTAAAGTATCTGCAATTTCGCCGAGGCAGACAGGACAACGTCGAATTACCTTTTTTAATTTCGTAGTCAAATTCATATTCCCTCCGCAATCTAAAATACTTATTAATAAATCTGCATAAATAAGAGAGCACTGTTTTTATTTAACCGCGGTTGAAATTCTCTCTAACATATAATTAATCATTTCTTCAGTCATGCCGGGATATACTCCCACCCAAAAGGATTGATTCATAATAATATCTGTATTAGTTAGTTGGTCAATTATCCTATAACCTAAACCATCATTTCTCATAGTATCAAAACAAGGTTGCTTAATGATATTGCCCGCAAAAAGCATTCTAGTTTGGATCCCATTAGATTCCAACCGCTTTATTATATGATCCCTTGAAATACCGACATCTTTTCGTAAAGTAAGCATAAAACCGAACCAACTTGGATCCGAATTTTCTGTAGCTTGGGGTAACATAAACACTTCAGAATAATTTTCTAAACCCTGCCTTAATAACTTCCAGTTGCGTTTTCTACTGTCTATAAATCCTGATAACTTATCGAGTTGGGCGCACCCAACCGCAGCTTGCATATCCGTTACTTTCAAGTTATAGCCAAAATGCGAATATACATATTTATGATCATAACCATGGGGAAGTTCCCCAAAATTTTTATCAAAACGATGCCCACAAATATTATCGGAGCCTGAAGGACAACGACAGTCTCTACCCCAATCTCTCATAGAAAGAAGAATCTTGGCCAATAAATCATTGTTTGTGTAAACTGCTCCACCTTCTCCCATTGTCATATGGTGAGGAGGATAAAAACTACTCGTTCCAATATCCCCAAAGGTTCCTGTATATTGACCTTTATACTTAGAACCTAGAGCATCGCAATTATCTTCGATGAGCCATAAGTTATGTTTATTACAGAAGTCCTTAACCGCTCGAATATTGAATGGATTACCCAGCGTATGCGCGAGCATCACTGCCCGAGTCTTATCACTTAAGGCAATCTCGAGTTTAGAAACATCAATATTTGCTGTTTCTAAATCCACATCCACAAAGACAGGGATCGCCCCATACTGAATAATAGGTGCAACTGTTGTGGGGAACCCTGCAGCCACCGTGATCACTTCATCCCCTCGTTGCACCTTTCGTGACCCCAGTGAATCAGAGGTTAAGGCCATAAAAGCCAACAAATTAGCGGAAGATCCTGAATTGACAAGATAACAATACTTTATTTCTAAATAATTCGCAAGTTTCTCTTCAAACTCCTTGGAATACCGACCGTACGTTAACCAAAACTCTAATGAAGAATCGACAAGATTAATTAATTCTTGATGATCAAACATCCGCCCCGCATACGTCACTCTTGATTGCTCAGGTACAAAGTCGGACGGATACCCAAATTTCAATGCATGATATTCTTTGACTTTATCTAATATTTCGTTTCGCAGTTGTTCACTTTTAGCTTTGTTATCCACCGTTCTTTTGTTCCTCCTTCATTGTAGTGCTTGCCCAGGTGATATGTTGAGCCTGAGCAAGAGATACATAGTTATCAATATCCAAAGTTGAACGTTTTAAAGTGTCTTTTTCACCACTATAGTAGTCCTTAAACCAAATAGTTGTGAACCGAATCGTCTCGTCGATCCCTAGCACCGGATGCCAATCTAAAAGAGTGCTCGCTTTGCTACAGTCCAATTTCAAAAACCTTGCTTCATGGGGTTGTGGTACGGAGACATTTGTTCCTTGCCAGCTACCGCTTCCCCATACCGCAATAACCTTTTCGACAATTTTCTCGACATTAATATTACTCTGAGCGTTTGGACCAAAATTCCAACTACCATCGAAACCTGAACCTGAGCTCCATAGTTGTTTCCCTAACCACAGATACCCTGATAATGGTTCTAAGACGTGTTGCCAAGGACGAATGGCTGCTGGATTACGCACTGAGATAGGTTTATTTTCGGCTAATGCACGAATACAATCTGGAATAATTCGGTCCTCCGCCCAATCTCCTCCCCCAACAACATTACCCGCCCGAACTGACGCAAGTCGAGTGCCTTGTTTATCATGAAGGAAGGAGTTTCGATAGGCTGATGCCACCAGCTCAGCGCATCCTTTACTTGAGCTGTAAGGATCAAATCCGCCCATCGCATCATTTTCGCGATACGCGTAGTCCCACTCTTTGTTGTCGTAGCATTTATCGCTGGTTATATTTACAACCACGCGAACGCAAGGGTTTTTCCTCACCGCCTCCATAACGTTGACCGTTCCCATGACGTTCGTTTCATATGTCAAATGTGGTTCTATGTAAGAATGGCGTACTAACGGCTGGGCCGCTAAGTGAAAAACGATCTCAGGCTGATACGTCCTAAAGATTTCTTCTAATTGGTTTGGTTTTCTTATATCCCCAAGGACATGGGTAATATGTTCTTTTAGCTGCAAGGAATCAAAATGACTTGGAGTCGTAGGTGGTTCAAGCGAAAACCCCACCACTGAAGCCCTAAGCAGCTTTAACCACAACGCTAACCATGACCCTTTGAAACCAGTATGACCCGTAATTAAAACTGTTTTTCCCGCGTAGAAATTACCGAACTCTTTTCTGTGGATTTTCTCCGTCATGTTTACCACACTTTCCACGGAGCTCGTCCAGCAGACCAAAGTTCTTCAAGCATAGTCTTATCACGCAATGTATCCATGGGTTGCCAAAAACCCGTATGTCTGAAAGCCCGTAACTGAACTTCTTGAGCTAATTGTTGCAATGGATCTCGTTCAAAAATTATTTGGTCTCCCTCAATATAATTAAATATTTTAGGTTCAAGAACAAAAAAACCACCATTAATCCATGCGCCATCCCCATCCGGTTTTTCAGTAAACGATCGAACAGAATCTTTTTCGTCCAATTCTAGTGCCCCAAAACGCCCTGCTGGCTGTACCGCTGTGAGTGTTGCCAGCTTGCCATGAGAAATATGATAATCCACTAATGCAGCAATATTGACATCCGCTACCCCATCGCCATAGGTGAGCATGAATGTTTCATTTCCAATATATGGCTTTATACGTTTTACCCTACCCCCTGTCATACTATTGACTCCGGTATCCACAAGAGTTACTCTCCATGATTCGACCAAGTTCTGGTGAATTTCCATCCCCTGAGTGCGCACATCGAACGTAACGTCACAATTGTGCAAAAAATAATTATGGAAGTACTCTTTAATGCTATACCCCTTATAGCCAAGACAAATAACAAAGTCGTTAAAGCCAAAGTAACTATAGGTTTTCATAATGTGCCAAAGAATAGGTCTATCTCCGATCTCTATCATTGGTTTGGGTTTGAGGTGCGTTTCTTCTGATATTCTGGTACCTAAACCGCCAGCTAGAATGACTACTTTCAATGTTATACCCTCCAATTTCATTATACCTCAACAGTCGTTAATAAAAGAAATACTTTGAGAATTGCCTAAACTATTCTGTTACTTACTTTTTTCCCCACGTTCCTGATGGACATCGAAATTTATTCTTTCCCGTTCAATGACTAATGGCCTTTTTAAAACCTGTGTATGGATCGAGCCGATATACTCACCGATAATACCGGTAAAGAAAAGTTGTACTGAAGAAAAGAAAAAAATACCTATTACTACTGGTGCTATGCCAAGCGAAAAACTATTCCAATAAATTACTTTATAAACTAAATAGATCATAGCAATAAAAAGGCTTAACGCTGAGAGTAAAAAACCTGACATTGCAGCTAATCGCAAAGGAAGTTTAGAGTGATTCGTAATACCGAGCATGGCAATATCGTAAAGTGTATAGAAATTATTTTTTGTTATCCCACGCTTTCGGGCTGGCTGCTTATATTCAATTTTAAAACTCTCAAAACCGATATCCGAAATAAGCCCTCTAACATATGGGTAAGGATCATCAATCTGTCTCAGTATTTCAATGATTTTTTTATCATAAAGTCCAAACCCTGTAGTATTTTTAGTTAGTTCAATTTCTGATACCCTGTTAATAAAGTTATAATACGTTTTCCTAATATTAAACATTATAAATGATTCTCCACTGGATACCTTAACCCCTAAAACAACCCTATAACCTTCTTCCCACTTTTTAATAAAACTAGGAATCATCTCAATGGGATCTTGTAAATCTGCCACAACTGGAATAACTGCTTCGCCACTTGCCTGAAGCATAGCGTAATAAGGCGATCGAATATGACCAAAGTTCCGAGTATTTACGATTATTTTAACGTTTTGGTCATCGCTAGCTAGGCGTTTTAAAATTAGAACAGTATTATCTGTTGAGTCATTATCGATAAAAATATGTTCGTATTTATACCCTGATAAATTATCAAAAGATCGTTTAACTTGTCTATATAGTTCTTCGACGTTTTCTGCTTCGTTGAAACATGGAGTGACAATTGAAATTAATTTCATTTTGTTAAGTTCTCCTCTTACCCTTTCTTCTAGCCAAACAAACAATCCGGAATTTGCCCTTTTGCAATTGAAATCAACATTTCTTTTATAAAAATAGCTAATCATTTTTCAAATAATAATATTCTTCCAGAAACTTAGCGAACCTGCACTGTACAGAGGTTACGGTCGCGACCAGAAGTCGCTAGTTTCGGCTGAAGCTGATTAAAGTATTACAGACTAAAATCTGTGAGCCACGGGGTAACGAGTGAACGGAGAGCTAGAAGCCGTAAGGACTGAAGTCCGTGGTTTTTACCAATTTCCCGGTGGAACATTAATAATCTTAGTATATAACGTTAATTGGTTTTTCCCCGTGGAAGAACACCAACGCCATTTGGCAGAAGTAGTACCATCAAACCCCGAAAATCCCCCTTTCTAAGAGATAAGTAGTGGGTGAAGTGCGATGAAGTGCATTATATTGTGCCACTTCATATTGTTGTTTTGTATAGCCCAACCTTAATGAATTATCAAATTAAAAAACACTAACCTTTGATTATTACTGTAAATCGGCTGTTCATTCAAATGCTGGGAGATATCTGCAATCAGCTTATTAGCCTGATCCTTATAACCATATCGGTCAATATATATACCGTTAAATTTGCTTACGGATAACGTCTTGAACATATCTTCCAACGGCTGTTGACTAACATCTTTATACCATCTATCTCCTTCCCGACCTTTCACCGTTCCGTAACTCCAGCGCAGATCTTGTGAATGTAAATACCCGCGAAATAGATCATAATCCTCCATGTTATTAACAGGCGGATTTTCCGGAAAGGGAACATAAGGAAGTTGAAATATCTTTGAATTCTTAGGAACGGAATGTTCAATCTGATGAACAAAGCTTGCATCACTCTCGTAATCCATTCTAAGACCGCTATAGTCGGGTACAAAATGCGCAGTGGTTTGATCATAGATTCCAACTGCTAAAAGCATAATTGGCAATATAAAACTCAATAATCTAACTCTTTTATATTGGCTAGCAAAATTAATAAGTTTATCAACGATCACCCCTACTGCAAAGAGTGATAGAAAGGCAATAAACACAACAATCCTGTTGTATCCTCTGATTTGCGGTGAAATGATCAGCGCAAACAGAGTTCCGAATCCTCCAATAGTTGCCAATAATATGCCTGACAAGTTTAGCACGGCAAGTTGTCTTAGCACCGTAATTTCCCGATTAGTACCAATGTTAGTACCCAGAAATACTATCACTATGAGTATTACAAATCCGATGCTACCAATAACGCCTAGACTCGCTGAGTCGTTTTCATTGACAAGGGGAGCTTTTACGTCATACAAAGCTTTATCCTTTGCTAAGATCCCAATTCTATGACCTGACACAGGCAACAGCATTTGAGCTATTTTTAATCCATAAATTTCCGTTTCTACTGGGCTTCTACGTCCCACCTCTGTATTAGTCCCATGATTGTGACTATAGATAATACTAGGAGCAATATTTAACATAACGCCTAAACCCATCACACACACCAATATCACCGTAGCAATAATATGAGAGAATTTCTTATCTCTAACAAATACAACAAGACAAGCCACCAATAGAAAAAAACAAGCAAAAAAAGAGTAATAAACGCCCATACTCGACGAAGCTACGCAAATCAGGGCACTCAATATAAACTTCTTTTGTCGGCACAAATCTCTAATTCTGATCGGCATATCGTAATGCGTGACATATTCACCGTTAATAATCCAAAGAATAATCATTACTAGCAACGGAACCTGGAAATAAAAAGATAAGGAAAATTGCGCTTCGCCTCTTAAAAAATGGTAGGGCAGGAAACTGTAAAGTAGACTTAAGCCAACTGCGACTTTCCTCGAAATACCAAATTTCCGAAATACATAGAGGCTGGTAGCCGTGGTCAAAAAAAACGTTAGTAGAAAGGAAAAGTTTACAATAAGTCCAACTTGTTGGGTGAATAAGGACAAGATTTTCACCCACAGTAGAATTAATCCATCTGAATTGGGGTAGTCATACATGTTTGCTCCAAAAGGAGCACCTAGAAATCGGTTATTTAAAAACCACCCGTTATCAACAATTTCTTTGATGTAAACTTGAGTAAAAATGCCATCTCCGCCATAAATAAATGGAAGTTTAAAATCTGCATGCCATAGCTTCATGACTCCAACCAAAATAACTAAAGTTAGTAGGATAGCACTTGTATACATTAAAACAGATTTTATTTTGTTGTCACTTAGATTTATCCGATACATATACAAATTTCCCTTCTACCATGGAAATTAGTTGTCGAATCTGCTCATGGCTTCTAACCGAGGAAGACCAAAGCCTTCATAAAACGGAGGATGAAAAAATGCTAACGCCATATTAAACTGTTGTAAGATAACTCATCCAAACTAAAACCTGAAAGGTCTTTACCCGAGCAATCTGAATACCTTTGCCACTAAGAAGTCTGTTAAATAGGTGATACAGTAAAGTCTGTTATTGTGAAGAACAAGTGCCTAGGATCTTCTCCTGAAGTATCGACTTGCTTTGCGTCTGTCCAAAATTCAATCTGAGTATTTCCCGGTGGCAAATCAACGTTTTGTGTCCAAAATGTCCCTAGTTTGTTCAGTCGTATGGTATCAGAAAACAAGGCAGACTTGACCTTGAGAGTCGATAACTCATTGTACCATGTTGAGAGTTTACCCGATATCTTTACGTTTATGGGAGAATTAGTTAGGTTGGCGATAGTAACTGAGCTATTATTTTGACTCCATCTCCATTCCCCGTATTGGTTTTTTTCAAGATCGTAAAAACCTTGTCCCCATACTATTGCGACATCAGATAGATCCATTGTGGTCTTGTTACGAGTGACCTGCAGCGACGAAAGTCGGATTATCGAATTGTCTGTAGAAAAATCTACATTGTATCCACGCCTATTCAAAAAAGTTTTCATCTGCAAAGTGAAAGTTTGCTGATTATACGAGTAATGCAAAAGACCTTTTGAGTTCATTCTTAGGTTACCGTCCGTCCCAGTTGACTGAGCATATGTGCCTATTACGTTCAGAGAACCCGGACTCAAAGCATAAATATAGAATGTTTTTCCAAACGCTAACTTGCCGTAGTCTGACTTTACGTTAGAAACAAGTAGTACAGCATCAAAGGGATTATCATCCGTTTTAATTACGTTTAATATTGTGTACTCATTAATTGAACCAGCTACTTTATCTGGATCTAGCGATTTAACTACGTTAAACCTTCTCCCTGTTTGCTTATAAATAAAATCTGACCAATCGTTCGGCAAAAAATATTGAAAGTCCTCGAAAAGAGACGGCGCAACGATAATACTATTATCCTGTAATCCTCGAAAAAAATCAGAAGTAACAAGTTGGTTCATTAACTGTATTTTTGCAGTCATATTCCTCTCTTCGAGATTAACAAAATGATTTGAAATACCCGTCAAAAGTGAAATCCCGCCAACCGTAATTGAGAGAACTAAAATGCAAGCCATGCGAATATAAGGATTTAGATTTTTAGTTATAAACCTTGAAAACATATAATAAAGTATTGAAAAAACTATTATTAGGAAAATGTAGGAAAAAAATGTTCCAACATACGCATGAGAGCCTAATTCTACTAATCGACGATACTTGGCCGTAAAACCATAAAGACCATTAATGGCAAACGATAGAATAAGCAAAACTATAATTAAAGCAATAAACTTTTTTTTGGGAACCGTTCCGCTCTTATCTGTTTTATTTAACAGGTAAAAAGAAAGAAAGAATGTGGCTAGTGAACTAACAATTGCCAGCGGTTCCACTGCGTTAAGTAATTGGAAGGCATTTTGGGTATTTAATTTCTGAAGAAAGAAAAAATACATAGGTAAAGCAGACACTGTAAATTGAAATGTAACCCTAAAAAATGAAGGTATATCAGTTAGCGACATCTTTAATGTATTACCACCGTAGTTACTTGGAAAAAAATGTTTCCACAAAAGCGACAATCCAACAAATAATGATAATGACAAAATATAAGGTGAATAAACTATTATTCTTCTCTTCAATTGATTACTGAGAGATTGATCAAAAAAAGGTACTAAGATTAGTAGAAATGCATAGGATTCATACCCTGATATTCCATAAAATGATAGAAATAAAATCAGGAGACCTCGAGTGACATTTGGATTGGAACTAAACCTTTCGAAGAGCAAAAATGAGAAAAAAATACTAATTATGGGCAAATGAAAAGCCAAAGGGTAAGCAGTAATCAAATTGTATGTGTCAGAATTCTGAAGCCAGCTAAAAAAGAACAAAATAATAAAATAACCAATTATTTTGATGTGGGTAATTCTAAACAACGAATAAGCAATAACTAATAATAGAAGTATGTGACTCAAATCTCTAATAATTACTGAAAAAGCCATGCTATTAAACAAATACGGAAACCTAGCGATGGGTGAAAGAAAAATAAACTGGAATCTTCCCTGCGCAATCGCTGCTGAAAGTGGTGGTGAAAATGTATTCAAGAAGTTTCTGAAATCATCATTGGTTGTGAACGTGATATTAGAAAATGGAATAAGTGCTAAAAAAATAAGAACTATAAAAAATGAAGCGAGTAGAATATTTTCGGATTGCGTAACACTCTTTAATTGATTGATGACTTTCCTCACATTCATTATCCTCCCTATAATTAGGCACATTTCACATATAAGCATATTCAATTCATCATTAGTCATCTATCCAAGATTTAATACATTAAAACAAGAGTCTTCAAAACAGAGTTCATCAATCTATTTTACTTTGATATTTACATTAAATGTCTCTCCCCCCTTTTCTCCAAACCAAGCCACTCCCTATTGCTCAAGCGCTTTCATTGGGAACGGCAAGTGACCCGCTGACCCGGAAGGAGATCATCAGGTAGATCCGTCCGTAGACCATCTTTGATAACCACTTTTTTATTGGCATCCAAAACATGATACGACATATCTACTGGGCTCGAACCAGCATGAGGCCAGATAAAATTACTCGTATTTTTCACCGTCACATTCAAAGCTAGAACTTGTCTAGGCTTACAGTCCAATGTCTTCCTATCTACGCTAAATTGTTCGCCATACATTTTAGCAGCCTGATCAAAACCGTTAAGTGTCATGTAATGAACACTCATAATACGAGTGCTAAAAACAAGCATCCCTAAATGAGAAAGGGCAAAAGAATAACAGCTCCAATTTCTGCCTTGCGTTTCATCCCATTACCCCTCTCGTCATTTTCCAAGCTGAAAACATTCTTCATAAACGGTCAATGTCTCCCCTGCACACTTTTCCCAAGTAAATAATGACGCTTGCTTGATACCTTTGTCCGATAGGCTTTTGCGCAACTCTGTCGACAACACCACTCGCAAGATCGCATCACTTAACTCGTCTACATTGCAAGGATCTATCAAGATCCCTGCATCACCCACAACCTCAGGTAAAGAAGATACATTCGATGTAATCACTGGCACACCACAGGCCATGGCTTCTAACGGAGGAAGTCCAAAACCTTCGTAGAGCGAAGGATAAACAAAGGCTAAAGCCATATTATAGAGAATTGGCAAATCCTCCTCTAATACATATCCTGTAAATGTAACATCGTCCAGCAAATTTAATTCCCGAACCCGGCTGTAGATAGGATCATTTAGCCATCCCTTTCCTCCTGCCAACACTAATCCTATAGCAATCTTACCTATCCTCTCTTTAGCCATTCCGAAAGCTTCAATAAGACGTTCTAAGTTCTTTCTTGGTTCAATAGTCCCCACATACAGGAGGAACTGTTCAGGAAGGTTGTACCTCTTCCGAATAGTCTGAAATAATGCTCTATTTTCCTGAATAGGACCAAAGCCTGATGATACCCCCAGAGGCGTAACAACGATTTTATCCTCAGGGACTTTAAGTAAACTCACAATTTCCCGTTTAGCACTTTGTGAAGCGGTGATGATCCTGTCTGCACTTCTCATCCGCTTTTCAAAAAATCTCAACATCTGTACTCGCTTCCATGGGTGATATTGTGGAAACAACACATATGACATATCAAAAATATTTACCACAGTTGCACCACGAAATGGTCGCGGAACATAGTTTGGCTCATGATACACATCAAAGCTCTTCGAAAGTCTAAGCACATCAATAGGCAAATATTTGTATAAATTCCGTCCTGCTTCAACCATAGTCAACTGAGGAAACAATTCTGATAAAGCCTTGGAACCTTTGTGGATAGCGATAGAAACATTGTCACTATGACCCATCCGCACAAAAGCTTGCAGCAAATTATATGTATAATTTCCTATGCCAGCTCTTGTGTTTCCAATACTTTGGGCATTAATTAAAACCTTCAAGTTTTTTGCTCCTTCAAACCACCTAATCCATTGAACGCCACAGTCTACTTTCTAGTTCAATTCGTACAACTTCAGAAATCGTCTTCCAATCATACTTTTCTTCTACTAACTGACGAGCTGCAACAGAAATGTTCATTAAAGCTTCATCTGATTTATGGAATGCATCTGTTATAGCTTTAGACATGTCCTCAACGTTAGCCACGAGGATCTCCTTGTCGTGAGTAAAATCAATACCTCTGGCTCCGAATTCAGTTGATACAACAGGGATTCCTGCCGCCATATAATCGAACATCTTTAAATTAGTACCTGATCCTGATAACATGGGATTGAGCGCCAAATCAACTATTCCAAATAAAATGCTTTTTTCGTTTTCTTCAAGAACGCCTAACAAGCCCACATTAACGGGGATAACCTTCCCTTCAAAGGCTAAACACTGACTCCCCATGAGAAGGAATTTAATCTTTGGAAGCGCTTGGGCGATCTCAAAGACCCTATTGGCTGCTTCCAAATTAGGGGGATGCCAACTTCCCATAAAAAGAACAATCCCCTCGTTTTCCAAACCCAGTTTTCTCTTGTTCACTCGTCTTTGCTGCTGTGTTACAAATGGTATCGTTTCTACATCAACTCCATTAGGGACAACGAAAAATTTCCCCGGACCTATTCCATAAAGCTGTTGCAGGCGATTTGCGTCATCGGTCGAGCAGGTTATAATCTTATCTCCTTGTTCACAACACATCTTCTCAATGCGGTAGACATCATCAATAAATGTTTTGGCCTGCTTTGGCAAGACATTTCTCTTCAAATCAGATTCAACGTTGTGAGCTTCATAAATTATTCTGGCCTGTCCATTTACATGAAGAACTTCGTACAACAAATAGGGATGTGATACAACAATTACTTCAGCATCGCTAGCAGTTTCTCTGAGCATTGCACCATATGCGGGTGTTAACTCAGATAGCTTAGGCATTGCCACATCGGAAACTGGGATTCCGACTTTTTTCTCGATCTCCCACTCTTTCTCTTGGTGAAGCTGGGTTTTCGGAATTCTAATTTCTCTTAATCCTGGAGCAATCTCCTCATTGAAGGCACTTTCATTCGCGTTTGTAAATGAAATAATTTTGATATCATAATAGCGTGCCAAACTTTTATAAAGATTATAGATTCGGCTCTGACCTCCCCCCAAAGGGGGATAAATAGGGAATGTAGTAGTCACAACCAATTTCGGCTTAATCTTTGTTGCTGTGGTTAATCTTTGTTTAGATTCAGGAATAACTGTCTTAAGGAAATTATCCCAAGTCAAGTTTTTCACTTTATTAAATCCGTTATTTCCCATTCTAATGGTTTTCTGATGATTGTTCTCTAAGGTTTCCATTCCTCTGGCAATGCTTCCTGCATCAGGCGCTACGCACAATCCGTTCTCATCATTTATGACAAACTCATTGGTACCACCAGAATCCAGACAAGTAATCACTGGCTTCTTTCTCAAAAATGCTTCTATCGTCACCAAACCATAATCCTCTTCAAACGGAACGTATAGAACCGCAAGACAACTATCATAATGCTGAGCAATTGATGAATCGTTACAATAGCCTATAAATTGAATTCGCTGGTCTGAACCAGCCATTTCCTTCAAATCCTGCTCATCAGGACCAGTTCCGGCTATCACAAGCGGAATTTTGCAAGAAGACTGTTTCATCGCTTCGATGAGAAGACTGACTCGTTTTGCCCCATCTAATCTTGAAACTGTGAAGAAATAATTATCATAAGAAATTTTTTCAATATTAACATTTATTGGAGGAGGGTAAGCAACGATGTATTTTGATTCGGGAGGCAGATAATCTGCTCTTTTCGCAACCGTCTTCGAAATAGCATAATAACGACGTATCTTTGACGGAGCAAGTGCCCCTTTATCCATGTAATGAACTATTTTTCTGATCAATGGACCAGGAAAAAGCGTCTCAATTTCCGGAATTTCTTTTCTATGCGATTTCAACTCTAAATAAATTTGAAAGAGTTCCTGAACAGCAGGATTGTTCCACGTACGATCTATAAAAGCATTTAATTTACAAATATGTTTAGAGGAAGATTTCACTTCTAAAGGCATCCCTGTAAAATGATAGGTATCATACAGACCTCTTAACTTATGTACCATATAGTTGATATGGTTCTCATGGCGAATCATCCAGCTTGGATATTTAGTGGATATGATCATATCAAAATGTGAAAGATCCAACATCCAGTAGTCATAATAAGTATCGATTAACTCCCAAAACTCTTTTTCTCTGGAAGGAATCTTGATTAATTCTGCCTGATCAGACGTCCGCAAATTAATCTGGTAAGTCATCTCCCACAAAAACTTCTCCATGCCACCCATCGTATAAGGAACTGGACTAGGCCCGACAACCGCTATTTTCATACGTTTCCTCCATATAACAAACTTAAGTCTGTTAGGACGAGCGCCACTTGTCGAATGCTTTCTTCGTCGCTCTCGCTAAATCCCAATTCATCAAGGAGTAACGCAATCTCTTCAATCAGATTATTCATAACTAGATCCCCTTCAAATAGTTGCTGTCAAATTCTTTATGACATCATCCCAGTTAATATTTTTGACTTTACGAAATCCATTAGTACCAAGATATTCACAGTAGGACTTATCGTTATAAAGTTCTGTGATATGTTCTCCCAACAAATGAGCTTCCGCTTGTTTAGCAATCTTCCCATTAACATCGTGTTCAGCAAATTCAAGGACGCCGCCAGCATCACAGCACGTCACAACTGGCTTTTTAGAAAGAAAAGCTTCTAGGGTAATATACCCATAATCCTCATCAAATGGGGCAAAATATACAGCAAAGCAATTCGCGTAAAGCTCTATGAGCTTTTCATCATCGACATATCCAACAAATTCTACCCTTCCAGCCAACTTCAATTCTTTCGCCAATTGCTTTAAATGAAATTCCATGCCACCAGTTCCAGCAATGATGCACCGAATATGTTTATCCGTATATGATAAAGATCTAAGGAGTAAATCAATCCTTTTTAATCCCTCAAGTCGACCAACAGAAAGAATATAGTCACCATAGTTCTGACAACAATATTTGCCTTTAAGTTTTGGTGGATGATACATTGGGGTAGATTTTATCCCATTATAGTGTTTCAAACGTTCCGAAGTATTCTTGGCAATTGAGTAGATGCCCTTACTTTCAACAAGTGTTTTATTATCTACTCGAATAATTTGGTCACGAATCATCTCATCATCTGAACTATGCCGATCAAAATCACTATATGCTGTACCAAAAAGATCGTATACCGCTCTATGCTGATGGAAAAGCCACGTAACTTTATTGGAGTGTTTAGTGACATATGATGGAAACTTCGTTGCAATAAGAAGGTCAACCGAATTTCCTGCGATCTTCTCTAGATTCAGCATTCTCCATGCCATAATATTTTTTACAATTTCAACTTTGGGACTCCATTGGAACGGAATACTAATCATTTCTACTAGATATCCCCGTTTTTTTAGCTCGACGCACAGAGATTCAACACAAATTTCAGCTCCCCCTCGAATAAAAGGGGTACTCGCGAACGTAACAATAATCCTTTTCTTCCGGTTCAATGCTTAAGCCACCTCATTAATTACACCCTCTCACCAACGTTAGTGTAGCTTATTTATATGCAATAATTGCATAGTCCTGTGGCCCACTAAGTAATTCATTCAATTGCCTTATTCCACTGTTAAATTCGGTCAGTTCCGTTTCGTAGGCTTTAATCTTTATTCCAGGAAATAAATCCTTTTCTGAAGCATTCAAGAATCGCAATTGACTATTCCTAAATCCTTTCGAATCCAAGATAAACTTAATGGTTTCTGGATGAACAGGGCGAATATGTGTAAGATCTGCATAAAACCAATTACTTACGGCTATTGGATTCTGAGGATTAATGGTTTCTAAAATAATTACTCCTCCTCCTTTAGATTTCAGTAGACATAAATCTATAAGTCTAAGTAATTCGACAGGCTTTAAATGCTCAATCACTTGGGCCGCAATAATCCCGTCCAAACTATTATCATCTAGTCGTTCCAAATAATGAAATACATCCTCCTGAATCACTGGCAGACCTCTGTCTTGACAATACCCCACCATATCCTCGTTGATATCTATCCCCTGAACACCAACTCCGTTTTCCAACAAAAGCTCCACAAATTCCCCCCGACCACACCCAATATCCAAAACCCTGCTTTTATCCATAAAGTAATCGAGATAAACCCGTTGCCGTCCTTTGATGTCATCTCTACTCCCTCGAAATCTCTGTTCAAAGAGAAAATAGTCAATATCCAAGTTTTCCTCTTTGTCTTCCCGTACTAAACGCTCCACAGTCTGAACGCCCGGTTCTAGATGAAGTCCTTTGTTTATTTTTCTTTCCAGTCGTCTTAGACGATCTGCTATCAACGTTAGCTCTGATTCCAAGCGGCGCTTGACCTGCTCATCAGCTAATGTCAAAACCTCGTTCCTACCAACGGTTTCCACTTTGTCTGCCTTGTTTGCCAGTATATCCCGAATAGCCTCCAAGTCTTGAATTTTAGTCAAGGCTTCTTGAAGAGCCTCAGATTGTTTGTGCGCGTTTTCTCCCAAAACATCAAGAGATCTCGTTACACTCCCATTAAACTCCCGCTGTTGGTCCACTGGAGGGTTAATATACCAACGTAGGAATTTTCGTATGAGCTTCTTACCCAATACAATAAATTGTCCAATCGTTTTTCGGTGGGAGCTGATCGGATATTCGGCGTTGACATTCCACTTTAAATTATTCCGCCTCAATTCTGCATCAAGGGAGCTGAGTTCTTTCTTCCCAACCATATTGCTCTCATAGTTCGCACTTTCTACTGTTTGTGGGGAGGTCGCTGTTTTTTGGGCCTTCATAGCTTCCCTGATCCTCTCCATCACTTCTTCAATTGTAAGTTGTGAGTTTGCCATTTTTCTCTCCTTCATTTTGACATATGAATCTAATGTCAGGCACGTGCCGAAACTTTCCATTGATGATCCAAGCGACACACACCAACATCCTTGATGTTGGAGAACATTGTAAAGACCAAGCTACGTATCCAATGATCATAATCTGTTCCTAGAGCATCAGAGCTGACAACAGTGAGGTAGTACTCCCCTTCAACCAGATTCAACTTGTCTATACTAACCCGAACAACGATCTCATCACCCAGTTCACCGACATCCACGGGATACCGATCAATGAAGGTATTCGTTCCGTAGCACCAGAAATTATCATTACGATAGATAGCAATGCCAAAAACCAAACTGGATATAGGCCTCTTCCGACGACATCGCATCTCAATCACACAGAGTTCACCACACTCGAAGGTAAACCGGGGCAGGTCGGAACTGTCTAGAAGTGCCACCTCCGTGATCTCCACTGATCCGTCTCCCCAACGCCTTGACTGGGCTGTCAATTGAGTAGAGACAGGTACATACCCACCTATTCCTGAACTTTCTCCGGTATCGACTGGCATAGAGTCTTCCTTGGAGCGCTCCGCCTCTTGCCGATTCTCCGACTCCAACCTCAGGTTCTCTTGCCCCGACATCGTCGCCCGATATTCACCTATAACCTCTGCCGAAAGTCCTCGCCGCACTAATCCACCTTCGTGTAGCCAGGCTAGTTCATCACAAAGCATTTCTAATTGACCCAAACTATGCGAAACTATGACTATTGTTGTTCCCTGGCTTTTAAAAGATTTCATTTTGTTAAAACATTTTTTTTGAAAACTCTCATCTCCCACAGCTAGAATTTCGTCAATTAGTAGAACATCTGGCTCAACGTTAATAGCAATCGAAAAGGCTAGTCGCATATACATCCCTGATGAATAAGTTCGAACCGGACTGTCAATAAATTCTTCCAATTCAGAGAAACTTATAATTTCTTTCAGCTTCCGATCGATTTCCTTCTTCGTCAAGCCAAAGATAGCCGCATTCATGTAGATATTCTCTAACCCACTGAAGTCCGGGTGAAAACCTGCTCCCAGTTCGAGCAAACTAGATATTTTACCCCTAACCTGAACGCTTCCTTTGTCCGGATACATGATCCGGGTCATCAGTTTGAGCAAAGTACTTTTTCCGGATCCATTCTGACCAATAAGCCCTAATGTCTTACCTCTTTCGACCTTAAGATCTACACCCTTCAACACCCAGAGATCATCATATTTACGTCGGTGGCTAAAGAGAACCTTTTCTTTCAGAGTTGATGCTCTGTCATGAAAAAGCCGGAACTTCTTCCAGATATCCTGGACCTCAATTACATATTCCATCATCACTTACTCCTAAACTTGTTCTGCAAAGCCTTTAGATAGGCGCTTAAATACTAGATAGCCAAATATAAGCACCAGAAATGCCATAAGCGTGAACATCCCCAAGCCTGGAAAATATGGGAATATTCCATAATACAAGATATCTCGGTATGCTTCCATTAGTGTTACCATCGGATTGAGGAAGAGATACCTTAAATATTTTACTGGAACCATATTTAAGGGATACACAATCGGAGTTAAATAAAACCAAGCCATCATTACTATGCCCCAAATATGTTCAACATCACGAAAATAAACATTGACTGCAGCTAAGACCAAGCTCACACCTAAGGTGAATATGAACTCTACCCCCATAACTAGAGGTAACGCTAGCACGCTCCAAGTCAGAGGTATATGGGAGATCAGCAATGCGACAAAAGCTACGAGAAAGCTTAAACCAAGATTCACGAGTCCCGCTGTAGTAGAAGCAAGTGGAAGAATTTCCCGAGGGAAATATACTTTTTTGATAATATTACTATTGCTAACAATCAAATTAGCCGCTTCTTGGGTTGTAGTCGCGAAGAAAATCCACGGCAACAATACAACGAATAGAAACATCGGATAATGTTTCACATTCATGCGCATGATCGTGGAAAACACAATCGAATAAACAGCCAACTGAAGTAGTGGGTTAATAAACGTCCAAAGAAAGCCAAAGAATGAGGCTTTATAGCGTGTGCGCAGATTGCGTTTCACCATATTCTTATACATTTCTCGATAAGCATAGATTTCGTGGAGAACGGCTCCCATTAGACGTATTCCCCGTTTTCTATTCGCCCTACATCATGACTCACTCGCACTAGATCTCCCTCAACCATCATACGCACCAATTCCTCAAATCCCACAGCCCGTTCCCAACCTAGTGACCGACAGGCTTTAGCAGGATTACCAAGAAGCACTTCTATTTCTGCAGGTCGGAAAAACCTCGGGTCCACAGCAACCAAGACTTTTCCCGTTGTTCTGTCCATTCCCTTCTCCCCTAAACCCTCTCCGCTCCATTCCAATTCAATCCCGGCATGCCGAAAAGCCAGTTCTACAAATTCACGTACCGAGTGAGTCTCTCCTGAGGCAATGACATAATCATCCGCTTCTTTTTGCTGGAGCATCATCCACATAGCTTTCACATAATCTCCCGCATAACCCCAATCCCGTTTGGCATCCATATTCCCTAAGTATAGGGTATCCTGTAGGCCGTACTTAATTCGGGCAACCGCATCCGTAATCTTACGTGTGACGAACTCCAAACCACGACGTGGGGATTCATGGTTAAACAAAATACCTGAACAAGCATACATCTGAAAGCTTTCCCGATAGTTCTTGGTAATCCAGTGCCCATAGAGCTTGGCTACTCCATAAGGACTCCGCGGATAAAAGGGGGTTTTTTCCGTTTGAGGAGTCTCCTGCACAAGTCCAAACATTTCACTGGTCGACGCCTGATAGAAACGTGCTTCCGGCTTTACGACACGAATAGACTCGAGGAGATTAGTGACCCCAATGGCATTAATCTCTGACGTTGCCAAGGGCTGTTCCCACGAAGTGGCCACGAAAGACTGAGCGGCCAAGTTATACACCTCGTCAGGTTGAGCGATCTTCGTAGCCCGGATAAGCGAAGCCATATCGGTCATGTCGGCATAGATGAATTCTATATCTTTCTTCAAGTGTTCCACCGTTCCATAATCCGCCTTGCTCTTGCGCCGAACGACCCCATAAACTTTGTAGCCCTTTTCCAACAAAAGCTCTGTCAGATAGGAACCATCCTGACCGGTTATCCCAGTGATTAAAGCATGTTTCATATAAGCAATCCCTTCTTGACTCGTAATTTCTGTCTATTTCCTCGATATGCCCTGAGATTCAGCTGAATGGATTCACTCCAAGCGTTTCTCCCACTCAGCTAATACCTCCCTCAAGCTATCCTCGATCGGATAAAGAGGTTCCCAACCAATTGCAGCACGTATTTTATCATTATCTCCTACGGAGTAAATATTCTCCACAGGACGTATCTTGCTTTCATCAAGTACCACCTTCAGATTTCCATATTCCTTCCGCATAAGATCAAGAATATCGCTGATTCTTCTACCCTCTCCGGAGCAAATATTATATATTTCACCCGCTTGGCCTTTCTCCGCCAGCAACCGATACGCTCGAACGATATCCCTTACATCCGTGAAATCGCGATAAACGTCGAGTCGTCCGACTCGAACGCTTTCCTCTCGCTTCGAAGCCTCAATTATTTGACGAGCAAAATCAGGCACGACAAAACCCTCACTTTGTCCAACCCCAATATGATTGAACGGACGCGTAAGGATCACAGGAAGTTTGAACACCGGGCCTAACTGTAAGGCAATGCGTTCTGCGGCATATTTCGAGGTGGCATAAGGACTCTGCGGATTGGGTGACGTTGTCTCACGAAATTTCTCCCCCAAACGTACTCCCGGTCCATAAACCTCAGAAGAACCAATATAAACGATTGATTGAACTTCTCTGCCTTTCAAGGACTCCAACAAATTAATCGTTCCGATCACATTTACTTCAATTGAAGCCTTTGGATCACGCCAAGAATGGCTAACTGACGCCATACCTGCTAGATGAAATACCACATCGGGATTTAGCTCCACGACCGCCTGTTCTAACTCAATCCGATCCAGGATATTTACCTCTTTATAGTAAACTCCCGGCAGATCAATCGCTCCAATCCCGATTCCACTCACTGAGTAACCTTTTTCCTGAAGTTCTCTGACCAAGTATTTTCCTACAAAACCATTGACCCCGGTTATCAGCGCTCGCACCGTAATATCTTCCTCTCCATTCAGACACACTTTATCTCTCCAGAAAAAGCATTTTCTATACTTATGTAATTCTAACAATAGCATGTGCGCTTATTAATTTCTCTATATTGTTATCGAAAAGAACATCGAAATTGTACATAAAAAATCATAAGTTTCAATGTGTATTTAATCTTACTTTGCCCCTCTCCCGCATAACACCGCAGGAATTGTCTGAAAGATTATCTTCAAATCAAGCGGTAGCGACCAATTGTGAATGTAATAGAGATCCATTTGAATCCTCTCCTCATAACTCACATCATTACGTCCACTCACTTGCCATAACCCAGTGAGACCGGGTATCACCCGCAGGATCATCTTGCCATGGATTCCGTACCGAGCAATTTCTGCAGGCACAATCGGGCGCGGTCCCACAAAACTTAGGTCACCTTTTAAAATATTCACCAGCTGTGGCAACTCATCCAAGCTCCATTTTCTTAAATACCTGCCCAGAGAAGTGATTCTCGGATCATTTTCGATCTTATAATTATCAGTATAGCATTTATTTATCCCCTCATTCTCTAGCAGATCTCTAAGTCGCTGCTCCGAGTTTACTACCATTGTCCTAAACTTATAAATCCGTACTCGTTTACCATCAAGCCCTAACCGTTCTTGGACAAATATAGCGGGTCCTGGTGAATTAAGCTTAACAATAACCCAAACGATCAGCATTAGCCAAGAAGAGAGAATTAATCCCGCAGTAGCCAGTATTACATCCAGCAGTCTTTTTAGACGTTTTGAAACGCCATCAACAATCAGGTCTTGCGGCCCAAAAATTAGAACTCCCTTATAATTGATCGTCTTTAAAGGTATTGATAATAACCGACTCACGGACGGCACTATATATAGTGGGATATAATTTACTTCGCAATAGGAAATGAGTGTTTCCAGTGTCCCTACTCGTTCTTCGTAGACTAACATTCCCAGTTCCCTCGGACCAATCAAGCCCAATCCGCTGGCTAGCTCGTGATGACTCTGGACAATATCTTCTACATCCTCAGTTAGGGAGGCATAGGCGATAATTCTAAGGCTCATGTCCCGTATCAATTTATTCAAGAGATGATCATTTCCCGACTCGAAGCCAATCGCCACCAGCGGGAGCTTTGCCTTATCTCCAAGCTTTAATTTATAAACTTTCGCCAGTAGAAACCTCACGATAATAACTAATGTGAAGTTCACACTGAAGAAAACGGTAAAATAGATACGAGAATAGCTTACACTGCGCACGTAAAAGGATATCACATAAAAAAACGCAGCACTGTATAATAAGGAGCGAAAATAAATATGCGGTCTTACTTGCAATAGCTCTGAGGTTTCGTAATTCCCGGATAGATACAATAACCCCAAAAAGATGACGCCCATCATAAATAACATTATTAAATAGGCGTTAAGACTGATGACGGATATATCACTCAAGAATTTCATATATCCGACTAAAACCCCGCTAACTGCATAAACCATCATATCGGACAGAAAGAACTGAACACCTAGTCGGGCTACTCTTCCAGAGTACAACAATTAGAATAACCTCCGCTGTTGCAAGAAATAATCTAGAATCTCTTAATTAATATTCAATTCGACGTAGTTATTAATTATCCTTCCACTGGGATTGTTAACGTTTGGTTATTTAACAAAAGAGCCTCTTCGCTTTCACTCGTGTCGAAGGGCTCTTTTCTATTTCCACGTACTGGACACTATTCAATTAAACCCGCCAATCCAAAAGATGCAGCTTTCCGTTTCCTTCATTTTCTTTCCGACTGGGATGGGTATAAGTGTTTTTTTCCTGGTGGGTGAGCATACCTACAGTAAACTCAACAACCTTCATAGACTGCTGCAGCAGTTGGGTATTGAGTTGATGAATTTCTTGTAAACGGTCAACCACCCGGTCTAAATCAAGGCGTACCTCTTCTAAAACGGGGAAATGTTCTGCCAGCTCTACCAAGGTCAGGTCTTCCGGGGCTTTGCCCAGATCACGCCCAATGTGTTCTGCCCATCTTAAGCGTTCTTTCTCCAGTCGACCGGCTTCGATCATGAGCTGTTCCTCGCGAGCAGTTATCTCCTCAATTTTTTTGAGATTGTTTTGTATTAAAGCTTTTTGTTTATCTCTTTCCTGAGCGTTGAATTCCTCATAGAGTGCGACTTGTTGCTTGAGATTTTCATTCAATTTATAAAGTACTTCAGACACGGAATTCTCCCCCTTTGAAATATCTGCTCAATCGCTTAGAATCCGCCTGAATCTAATTTTTCTGCAATCTTCTGTCCATCGACTTGAAACTCCCCGCGTTCTATCTGTTCAGTGAGAGTTCGTACCCGGTCCTCTCGGACGGAAGGAATCTCTTTCACTTTCTGAAGCAACCCTTGATAAACCTGTGCTTTGTCCGAAACAGCTACTTTATCCGCTCCGGTAAGCGGCGTCTTCTTCTGGGTTTGATTCAGACGATTGGGCGCTTGCACACCCCCAACCGGAGATACGGATGGTCCGTCTATTTTCATATCGCTCACTCCAAAATACATCTTCTTACTATATTATATCGGCGATGTTTCCGGGAAACTGAAGCGGAACTTTGTTTCATTAGTAAAAATTTTTCAGGGAAAAGCAAGAGTTCTACCTCTCACTCAGCTTTTCCTGTATACTAAGTATAGGACAAAGAGACTGATGTTCAGTGTGAAATGAGATACGCCTAAAAACATACCTAAAAAGCAAAGGAGGTAGGTCGCCAGCCCCTCTACTTTTAGCGCTTAAACTATTACGTAGAAGGAACGCGGCACACACACATGGATTTATCAACTGTAATTGGTATCATCGCCGGAATAGGCTCCCTGATCATTGGATTTGTCATGGAAGGGGGGAAAGTCGGTTCGCTTGCTCAACTTTCCGCTGCCATCATCGTTTTTGGCGGAACCTCGGGTGCGGTCATGACCAGCTTTCCTCTATCCGAACTCAAGAAATTCCCTAAATGGATTAAGACTGCCTTTACTAACCAATCCTTCGGAACCGCTGAGGCTTACGAGACCTTGGTGCGCTTTGCTGAGAAAGCACGCCGCGAAGGGTTACTCAGTTTAGAACAAGAGCTCGAATCCGTAACGGATCGCTTTACGCGCAGTGGGATGCAACTTGTCATTGATGGAACAGATCCGGAAATCACCCGGGAGATCCTGGAATCGAATATCGCTGTTTTAGAGAAACGCCATAAAGTCGGGATTGCTGTGTTCGAAGCGGCCGGTGGATTTGGACCGACCATGGGGATTATCGGAACAGTTATGGGCCTTGTGATGGTGCTCGGAAATCTTTCCGATCCCAGCTCGCTCTCTGAATCAATCGCTTCCGCTTTTATTGCCACCCTTTATGGCGTCAGCTCCGCCAACCTGCTCTGGCTGCCCATTGCCTCCAAGCTCAAGATGAAAGACAGAGCTGAGGTTTCGGCTATGGAAATGATTTTGGACGGAATTATGTCGATTCAGGCCGGTGAAAATCCCTCCATCCTGAAGGAAAAATTGAAAACCCACGTTGGATCGATGCTCCCCTCTGAGAATACAGGGGATGAGGGGGCAGGCGTTTCCGGTCGTGCCGTAGCTGGTGAAGGCCGATGAGCAGAAAACGCGAACATGAGGCCGAGAAGGAAAACGGCGAACGTTGGCTGCTTACTTATTCTGACTTAATTACCCTCCTGATGATTTTCTTTGTCGTTCTTTATTCTATGAGTAAGGTCGATGCTCAAAAATTCCAGGCAGTTGCCGAGTCCTTGAACAAAGCTCTCGGCGGGGGCACACCTTCCAAAATTGATATATCTACCAACCCAGCCGGACCGTCTCTCTTTCAAACCGGGACTCCTTCCTCACAAACTACCGTCCCTGGGAAAGGAAAGGATCCCAACAATTCAACCTATGTCGATCCCACAGGAAGCGGGGCGAATAAGAACTCTGGTCAGGGAAATATTGACGCTGAGAAAATGAGTATTGACGCAATCAAAGCCAAGCTTGATAAATTTGCGGCGGACAATGGTATTCAATCGACCTTGGTAACCTCTATCGAAGAACGCGGCCTTGTCGTCAGCATTCAAGAAACGCTGCTTTTCCAAAGCGGCTCGGCCTCAATCACGGCCCAAGCCCGCGCTATTCTGGAGAAAGTCTCCACGGTCCTTGCGGCAGCGCCCAACCTAATCCGAGTGGAAGGACATACAGACAACTTACCGATTCACACCGCCCAGTTCCCCAGCAATTGGGAACTTTCCGTAATTCGAGCAACCAATGTGGTACAAATCTTACAAAGTGACGGAATTACCCCGGACCGACTCTCCGCAACGGGTTACGGAGAATACCGACCGATCTCCCCGAATGATACTGACGCCGAGCGCAGCAAAAACCGCCGGATTGACCTGATCATTCTCCGCTCCAAATATGATGTGACCGAACCCAGTACCCCAACTGCAGCCTCCGACTCACTGACCCCTGCGGTAACGACAAACCCCTAGAAGGCAAGCAGATGAACCGCCCGATACATGATCTCGGAAGCCAAATTAATCTGTTCCGGCTTCACCAGAGCGACAGTGTCGTCTGGCGTATGGTTTTTATCCAACCAATCCTGCGTCATGAGGGTCACTGCCGGAATACCTGCCGAGATGAAACTGAGGGAGTCGCTGTTATGACCTGCGGTTGGAGTCAATAGAGCACTCACCTTGCAATCTGCTGCTGCTTGACGAATGGCCTTTACTGCCAGATTTTCTCCATCTGCCCAGAGGGCAAAATTTCCGATCGTCCCATTTCCTACCGTATCGGCGTTAAGGACTGCCCGAATCTGCTGCAAGGGAAACGGAAAAGCCCGGACAAATGCTTGGGAGCCAACGAAACCCATCTCTTCAGCGCTCCAAAAGGCAATTACGATCGTCCGTTTTGGAGTTTTTCCTTCCCGGAGGATTCGCCGCATGACGTCGAGTATACACCCTACTCCGGAAGCGTTATCATTAGCCCCCGGGTAGACCCGTCCTTCGAAGACCCCCAAGTGATCATAATGAGCGGATATCAGGATAATTTCCGCTGCCTTTTGCCCCACAAGTCCTCCTATAAGGTTAACGCTCGGAGTTTTCAAGTCTCGATTTCCTCCCGGTCTGAAGGTCAGTCGGCCGTTCACCCTGGTTTCAATTACCGAAGGAATCGTAAATGCTTGGGTAAACCCTGTTTTTGGGTCTCCCATAGGCTTTAATCCTAACATGCTTAATTGGGATGACAAATATTCCGCCGCTCTGCTTTCCCCTACGGATCCCGCTTTGCGACCTTGCATCTCCGGGCCGGTTAAGGCGATGATATCCTCCATAGCCGTGTAGCTTGGGCTGGCGCTTTCTTCGTTAGCAGCTTTATTCTGTTTGCTCGCGGGGGGCAGCAACAATTTAACGGACGGATGTTCTAACCCAGTCTTCATGGCCTCTTCAAAACTAACCGGTAGAAAACTCCAGGGTATGATCAGGGCACCAAGACCTAGTAATGTTTTTAAAAATACTCTGCGCGTCTGCATTTCTAAATCCTTTCCAAGAGGAGAATGCTTATGTCTATTCGCATCGATGCCCCCCATCAACCCAATGCGCCAAGTCTTGATTCTCAAAATTCGCCGGAGAAAAACAGCGACTTTAGCGAAGTCTTAACTCAAACTCAAAAGATTAAGCGGCAGGAACTCCAATCCTTTCTCGACCGCCTTGGAACGCAAGGGAAGAAGTTAGCTCAAACCCTCTCGATCCGGGATCTTAAAGATTTCCGCGATATGGTCAAAACCTTCCTTCGTTCAACCTTTGGACAGAGTCGCCAAATGCAGGAGGATTCGTCCTGGGATTCCCAAGGGCGGCCCAAAGTCATGGCACGACTCGCCAAAATTGATCAGTCCTTAGATGAACTTGGGAAACAACTCCTTGATCAACAAGCCAAACCACTCGAAGTCTTAACCAAGATCGATGAAATTCGTGGACTGATCGTTGACATTCTTGCCTAAATGAATATATATTTTTATTCGCTAAGTATCAGTGGATTTCTTTTTTTCTTTCTAAATCTTTGCTTAAAATTTTAGAAAAAGAGGTGTAACCCCTTTGACCCAAGCAGCCACGCCTAATACCTACGAAGAATTCATTAAAGCGTTTCACCCTAAAAGCGGCCTTGATCTTAAGTTTTATAAACAAAACCAAATGCAGCGGCGAATCCTTAGCTTCATGAACTCGCACGGGCACTCTACCTTTCCAGAGTTTCTCAAGGCCTTAAGCGCTAACCCGGTCTTGTATGACGCCTTCTTCAAACATTTGACCATTAACGTTTCTCAATTTTTTCGGGATGCCAACCAATGGAAAACGCTGCGGGAAACGATTCTTCCCCTGCTCATTAAAAACAAGACTCCGCTCAAGTTCTGGAGCGCAGGCTGTTCAGGCGGTCAAGAGCCCTACTCCTTAGCCATGACCATGATCGACTATTTCCCAAGTACCCAATTTACCGTGCTTGGTACTGATATTGATGTCAATGTGCTGCAGCAAGCCAAAGACGGCCTTTATAAACAAAACGATTTCGCAAGCACTCCGCCGGAAGTCTTGCAAAAGTATTTTACCCTATCTGACAAAGGGTATCAAATCAAAGATCAAGTTAAACGGCAAGTCACTTTTCAACACCAAAACCTGTTAACCGATCGTTTCCAATCCGGCTTTGACTTTATTGCCTGCCGTAACGTGGTAATCTACTTCACGGATGACGCCAAAGAAATGCTTTACAAAAAGTTTACAGATGCCTTACGACCCGGCGGAATCCTCTTTACCGGAAGTACTGAGCATCTTTTCGGAATGAATCACCTGGGGCTTAAACCGGTATCCTCTTTCTTTTATCAAAAACAATAATCTTTTACTTATTACCTAAAATCCCGCATTTTTTATACCTACAAGGAGAAACAAAACACTGTAAATACGCCTTGGGGAATTCTGAACGGGGAACCACAGATTACACAGATTACACAGATTACACAGATTAAGAACGATTAGATAGAAACACACAGATAAAGGATAAAGGGGATGGAGAATGTGGAACGGGATTCACAGACCTAGGCCATTATTGGTGCAGCAATGGAGGTACACCGGACACTTGGACCAGTGTTTCTCGAAATGTATTTATTCTGTGTTAATCTGTGTAATCTGTGGTTGATTAACTGAGTACCTGAATAGTCACAAAAATAATGATTCGCAATTCACTTTTTAGGTATAATTTTTTACGTGAATCAAGGTTATCAGTGGTGCCGCAACGCGGCATGGGGGTCTGATAAGCCAAAAAAGGGTCTCACACTCGGCTGAGTGAGAGACCCTTAAAAGCATATTTAAACTTAAATTCAGGCTGATCTTTAAGCTGTAGGACAGATTCTTTCGTACTGCTGAATAAATTCTTCCAAGGGATATGTAACCCCCCTGCCGTGAACCTCCAACGATACCTGCTGAGCTTGCGGATTATAACCGATAAACTTCATTCCCAGCAGTTTGGCCATTTTGGATAATTCGATCCGCGCGCCTCGCCCAAAATCCTTTAATTTCATTCAACACACGCCCCTTTTCTTGTCTTTTAGGACTCCAAAATGATATTGAGTTTTGAATATCATATCTTATTCACAGTATCCTTGCAACTTTCTTTTTATAACAATATTCGATTTCACAATCTTCAATCACCATCTAATCTATGGCTAAAAACTCCGTCCTCCCGCTTGAACTTCCAGCCTCTGAGCCCTGACTTCTGTTTTATGCTCTCCACAATCCTAAAACACTAATCCCCGCCAAGATTAGACAACTTCCTAAGATTTTCGCCAAGGTAAGATTCTCATGCAGTAGCAAGGTGCCATAAAATATAGCTATCACATAGCCTAAGGCTACCAGCGGATATGCATAACTAAGTTCCCAGCGCGAAATTACTACAAGCCAGAAAATCGAACTGATCCCAAAGCATACAAAGCCTAAGCAAATAGCTGGGGTTAGAATAATCGCTCCAAGTTGTCGCCAAATCCCGGTCACGGTTACTTTCCCATACTGTATCATTCCTAAACGAAATAGAAATTGCCCTGTAGCCCCTAAAACTATGGAAAACAAAGCGACGATTAACGGATACACTTCTGAATTAAGCTGCATAAAATGGACTCCTTAAATATCGGTTTCCTCAAATATCTAAATAGTTTCCGGTTGCTAGCTAGTATTTTCGGAATATCGTTTTTTATACCGGTGAAATGTCAGTTCAATCGCTAAGCAAAAAGAGCTTTTAATGGTTTTCCGTTCTTACACATATTAGCAATTCAATTATACCACGAAGGTAGTAGGTATTGAAGCTGCCAATGACAGCGCAGAAGCGAAAAACAGAGCAACGTATAATTATACATTGCTCTGTTTTTCAAAATTACGTAAATTAATGCGAAGTCAACCTATAAGCCGAGTTCTGTCCCTCCGCTTGGAGGTGATGATCATCTATCTCGAGCCGCCGTTACCGACGACCTCTAGCGACCTTACCCGGGAACGAAAACGGGCCGTTCATAGTTCCCCTATTCAGTCTTGCTCCAGGTGGGGTTTACATGGCC
>Ga0326727_10004579_pt1 | contig 41222 bp, 36 predicted proteins | sample MB2enrmetagenome_FD_207643 | JGI IMG/M metagenome (GOLD analysis project Ga0326727, IMG submission 207643) | Lab enriched peat soil microbial communities from McLean, Ithaca, NY, United States - MB29MY | ecosystem: Environmental > Terrestrial > Soil > Wetlands > Peat | place: USA: New York...
GAGCTTGTCCGTGAGGAGCAAGTACAAGGTCATTCCAATAGCCCAAACATCGCCCGCAAGTGAATCACTATTCACATCGTGAAGTGCCTCGGGGGCCTTGAATTGCCGTGTGCCACGGGAAGTGGCCATGAGCGTTAACGGGTTTACCTTTTTCGCCAAACCGAAGTCGGATACCTTTGCCCTGAGCCCGTCCGCCTGATAGCCAACAAGGATGTTCTGGGGTTTGATATCGCGATGGATGATTGGCGGGTCCTGGGAGTGGGAGGCGGCAAGACCTCGGCAAACCTGTTTGACCAGGTCCACAGCTATGGGAACGGGAACGAATTGTGCTCCAAATGATCGCCAGAACCGGTCAAGACTTCCGCCGGCCACATGCTCCATTGTGAAGTAGCCGAACACCTGGTCTTCGATAGTGATCGTATTTGCGTCGAAGACTCTGACGATATTCGGATGGTCGATTTTTGATAGAAGGACAGCTTCCCCCAACATATCCTGTACTTCGGCAGTGGTCAGTCCCGGAAGCTTAAAGAGCTTCAATGCCTGCCTGCCCAGGTAACGGTGTCGAACCCGGTAGACCTCAGCAAAAGCACCTTCTCCGAGAAATCGCTCGATTTCGTAGGTGTCCCGAATTGCCGCGCCTTCTTCGAGTAGTGCCATTTGTGCGCCTCAATGTTGCTCCTAAACTGTTAGAAAAACTCAGTTTAGTTCTACCGCCCAGGTGATACAAGCTTCTGCGGTCCTACACAGATTCGGCCATTTGTTCTTCGGATCCTCCGGTGCGAAATGAATCACGCCTTCCGAATGGCCGCTAACGGTTGTCCCTTTCCCACCGCCCTAAGGCCCTCTCTAGAAGACCCTCGACGGTGTCTTCTGGGAGCTTTTTGCGTCTTAACTCGTCACGCTCGAATGCGATGAGGCGGTCGATTTTCGCTTCATCGTGCAGGGTTATCACCCGAAGTTGTTGCCTGAGGCTCTCTCGTCGGGCCGAAGTGCTGGAGTCGGTGCCACGGAACAACCGGACCAGCCATGTGAAAATCGACATGTCATACCCTCCGGGGTGCGCGCGCCCGCTTGTTCCAGTACTCAACTCAGTGCGCTGAGAGCCATAAAATTGTGGTAATTCTAGTCTAGGCCATGGTGGAAGTCCTGCGCTGGAAAATGAACCCAGTGAATTTGGGATCATGTGATTTTGTAAGAATTGTCACATGGTTTTCAGCCACTTGCTGTTGGTAGGCTTTCCCAGCCGGGTTGGCCTCGAAGCGGAAGAAGGCCCGTCTGCGGCAAGGGTACGGTCGTCAAGCCGCACGACATTATTTCGAAAGCGCGGCGCGGTTACGCTCCCCCGCGGTGATATGCTGCCGACCGGAGTACTCGTTGCCAAAGAATTTGGAGCTGCTTCGCTCGCGCGACCTGGGAGCGAATCGATCTTTTGCCAACCGCGAGTTCGCGCTCGGCATTGAGTCGGTCGAGGTTTTCGTGCGCAAAGAACCGCTGCGCTGGACTCACGAGTGCGTCTTTGGCGTTCTGGCATTGGAGAGCGAGCCCGTCGATCCGCGCCGTGAAGCAGGAATCTTTCAGCGAAACGTCGGCAAAAACGGAGGCCCGGAATTATTCACTCTCAGCGAGACGGTAGACGCGGGCGATTTCTGCCAGAACATCGTCGCGTGTACCGGTACGCAGGCCGAGGGATTTGAGGTCAATTTCCTCGGCGCGCATTCGGGCGATGAAGTCGCCAATATCCCTCTTGACGGCCTCCGGAGCCATAGGATCAATGGCGGGATCGAGGATCTGGTAAAGTCTGAAGACATCGTTTTTGTGTTTCTTGATTGTCTTGCTGTCGATCTGTTCACCGCGCTCCGCACGCGCAGTGAGATCAAGCCATGCCCGGGCCTTCAGAGCAACGAGTTGCGCGGCACCCACCCAGGGGAGCCCGTCGATCTCCTGCCGACCCGCGCGGATGAAATTGTAGTAGTCGTTATCGAGAAGAATCGCCGAAAGACTGGACGCATCCTCCTCAACCGGTAGCGGCGTGAGATGACTGCCCTCAGCAACCTGCAATACATCGGGCTGACGTGAGAACAATTCCAGCATGAAAGGATAGTCCGCGTTCGCGGGCTTCTGGAAACGATAGAACTGCTTTTCGCCGGTCGACTTCTCTTGGACCTCGTAGCCGCCGGTGCGCACAAACTCCCAGAATGCCCGGACAAAGGCGCCATCCAACGCCTCGACAAAAAGAACAATGTCCAGGTCCTTTGTGGCCCTGAATGGGAGGCCGGCGCCGGTCATGGCAATATCGCATGCGGCGCCGCCGATGAGCACGTAGCGATCAGCAAAATTCCGGAAGTGCTCGCGAAAGACCTCCAACCCTTTTACCATTTGAATTTCTCCATCATCTCTTCCAACGCGGTTTCGGTGCGCTCGTCGCGGTCTTCCTTCAGGGAAAGATAGAGCGATAACGGATCGACGATGCCATTTTCGGCGAAGAGCGCTGGCGGATACCACCAGACCTCAATCTCGCTGGCATCCGGGTCTTGAGCTGGAACCTCAATGGTCTTGTGCCGTTGCCGAAGGGCTTTCCAATCCTTACGGCTCAGCGCATAGATCGTGTACTCTGGCGGCGCCAGCATACTGAAATGCGCTAACGCCGTGAGCCCCGCGCGAATTGCGCGTTCCGCTTCTTTGGTGCGGCGAATAAAGAGCCGCTTGCTTACCGGGCTGCGGAGGAAGGGCAGAGCATTTCCCCAGATCTCTTTTCGGCCTCCAACAAAACGCAGACAACGCTCCCGGCCGCGGACCGTGACCTCAGCAAGGTTCGCTGCCTCCAACTGGTCAAACGCGCGGGTCATCGTCATGGCCGAGTATCCCAACCGCGGGGCCATTTCGGCGGGAATCAGCACCTCCCCTGCATCGCGGAGCAACGCATGGAGGACCACAACCTGCGTGGACGGGCTGAAGGTGGTTGCCTCCTCGCGGATTCTGCGGAAGTGCTCGCGCAAATCAATCGCCAGCATGGGCAGATACATCTGGTTGCCTGGAACAATAAACGGAACCTTCTGTTCGATCAACCGCTTCCTGTTGTACGCCGTCACCTGCGCGCGGACATAGATCAGGTCCGCTTGCTGCCTGGCCTGGAGCATGTCCATGTGCTTGCGTACCGTTGCCGGCGGCTGCTCCTCGGGGTTGGAATCAATGATGAGAAGGGCGCGCAGTCCGAGCAGTTCCGCCTGCGCGAATTTGTACCTTTCCCTGAGGACGGGCGGCAAATTGCCGGCTCCTCGCCAAGGTGCAGTCTTCACCGTGGCGCCCAAGGCGTCGTGAACATAGCGCTCGAGTTCCTGGAGTTCGGGTTGCACCTGCGGCTCCTTTACAATGAATATGCACGATAACATATCACATGGGATCGTGCATTTCAAGTGTTATATTGACAAGCGGCGCACTGCGACACGATCAGCCCATTGGCCGCATGGTGTGCACACACCTTACCCGCATAATACCGGGGGGTATTCACGGAGAGTCGGGGGACATTGATTGCTGTGTCACCTTTCAGGGCAAAGCAGATCTCCGCAGCCACGTAGGGCAGCGCGCGAACGAGGATGACCGGCTTGGACTCATCAAGATCGTCGCACGCAGCAATGGTCCCATTCTTGGCGCGAGCATCGTAGGGGAAGGAGCGGTAGAAACCATCACCGAGATCGCAATCGCTATGCGCAATATGCTAAAGCTCGCCGACCTGACCGCGACCAACAAGCCCTACCCAACCTACTCAACCGGCGTGCAACTGTTGGCCACATAGATGCCTGCCGAACACGCTTTCTCCGGCATGTCTCGCAGAATTCTTCGCGGATTGTCCGCACTTTGGCGCTAGCAGTTAAGCCCGCGCCGTTTGAAGAAACTGCGCTCTCATGCCTCCTCCGCATCGCCCATTCCTGCGGCGGAGATGCCAATAATCTGGACGTTCGTAGAATTACGTCGACTGTGGCTGCGCCGTTGTGCGTAGATACGGTTTCACCGTCTTGTAGCCGGGAAAGAGCTTGTCGGCTTCCTCATTGGATACGGCGCCGGTGATGATGACGTCGTCGCCCTGACGCCAGTTCGCGGGAGTTGCCACACGATGCTTCGCGGTCAACTGAATGGAGTCAAGCACGCGGATGATCTCATCGAAATTGCGCCCGGTCGTCATGGGATAAGCCAGAGTGAGCTTGATGCGCTTGTCCGGTCCGATGACGAATACGGTGCGCACAGGTGCGTTGATGGCGGGTGTGCGGCCTTCAGAAGTGTCGCCGGCATCCGCTGGAAGCATGTCATAGAGTTTGGCGATTTTCAGCTCGGGGTCGCCGATCAACGGATAGTTCACGGCGTGGCCGCCGACTTCCTGGATGTCCGAGGCCCATTTGCTGTGGTTCGAAACGGGATCGACGCTAAGACCAATGACCTTTGCGCCACGTTGCGCGAATTGCTTTTCGAGGCCGGCGACCGCACCCAGCTCGGTTGTGCAGACGGGTGTGAAATCTTTGGGATGAGAGAAGAGCACAGCCCATCCGTCACCTATCCACTCATGGAAGTGAATAGGACCCTGGGTAGTCTCGGCGGTGAAGTCTGGAGCAATATCGTTGATACGCAGTGACATTTCGGCATTTCCTCCTGGGGAGTATCCTGATTTTATTCGTGGAATAGACCGCAAAATCAAAACCCACCCAGCCGGTCGGCGCTGGGTGGGTTCTGGGTGACTGTCGAAGCCTGGCTCGATTCCCCTAGATACACACCCGCAAGGCGCGTGACCGACAGCAGCGCAGACACATGCGGGTTGGAGAGAATCCATTCATTCGTTCAGCACAATGCGCGGTCGCGCATCTCTTGCAACGGAACCAGCCTAGAGCTTTCGGCAAAGCCGTGTCAACTAGCGAATCGACGTAATAGCTTGCAGCGGTCCCTGCTTTCGGCTTGTTAAGGCTCGCGGTCCTCGCTGACTTGAAAACGAAAATCACAGAAAGTCGCTCCCTGCATGATGGTTTGCGTCCGCTCCAGCGTGATGCTTGCATTGAAACCTTCGATAAACGCCGCATCGCGACTGCACGAAAGGACACTCCCAAGTTCCGGGATCCCAAGGCCGCGATAGAGTTCAGCATACTTGCACTCTGTCACGTCAAAGCTCAGAGTCTTGTCGTCTTGATTCAGGATTCGAAGTTGCAGAGCGCCGCTACGGCTCCAGGGTTCTATTGCTTTGCCATAGGACTCAAGATCGTTCGTTCCCAATCGCTCGGCCAGTTCCTTGCCCTGCTGGCGCGCAATCTGAGTGATCGTCGTGCGGGTAATTTCAATGACTTCGTTACGCCCGAATTCATTCCCGAGAGCGTCCAGAATGGGAGAGAGGATTCGCGCCTCAATTTCGCGGCGCTTCAATACGCCAATCTCGTTCAGTTAGATGTCGCTGCTCATGGACGGTTCCTCCTGCAGGGATCTCTCAGCTTCCCGCGTCACATTGCAGGTCGAGGGCGAAGTAGCCGTATCTGTCATGCGCGATTCCTTCCCAAATCGGGGTCTCGGCTGCATCCGATTCAATGCGGCAACCTTGGTCGAAGGAGTCCATAGAACCAGGTACCCAACAGAGCGCTCAAGACCGCTACTGCCATCACAGACACGCCGCTACCGACAAGCGCGAAGAGGGGCCCTGGGCACGCTCCTGTTAGTGCCCATCCCAACCCAAAAATCGTCCCGCCGACCGCGTATCGCGCACCAGTCCCCAGCGTCTTCCTTGGAATCGCAATAGCCTCTCCTGAAGCGGAGGTCAGCCCTGAATTCTTGATAAGGAAGATCGAAACTGCAGCCATTGCGATGGCCGAGCCGATAGTGCCGTACATACGGAACGACTGGAACCGAAACATCTCCTGAATGCGAAACCAAGACAGGACTTCGGACCTGGTCAGTACGATGCCAAAAGCTATACCGAGCAAAAAGTAAACCAGAAGAAACGCAGGCCTTCCTTCCGCTTTGCCGAAGCCCTCGTTCTCGATTAGTAGTTTTGTCGTCATGGCCGTCTGAGCAGGTGCGGCAGAATGAAATACGTTGCTGCGAGGCCTCCTGCAAAGAAGCCGAGGACCGCAATCAACGACGGCAACTCGAAATTCGCAAGCCCGGAGATCGCGTGGCCGGAAGTGCATCCTCCCGCGTACGCAGTGCCGAATCCCACTAGGAATCCTCCCAAAACGACGGACAAAAATCCACGCAGGGTCAACAGGGCGTGCCAACTGAAGATTTCACGCGGTGCTACGCCTGAAAGGTCGTGCAGGCCCATCTGGTTGAGCGTAGCTTTCGTTGCAGGCGAGATGGCGATGACCGTCGGCGCACCCCAACGTGTGGCAAGGAGTCCACCGATTAGGACGCCCAGCAGGAACACGAGATTCCAGAGTCCAATCCTCCTCCAGTCATAGCGAAAAAAGTCCGCTTTGCTTGGAATCAACGCGGCACAGATGTGGCGTAGGTTGCTTGAGATTCCGAACACCTTGTTTCCTGTAAGCAGGAGTGCAGGTACGAACAGCCCAATGAGTGGACCGGAGAGGTACCAGGGCCAAGTTTCAGTCAGCCAGTTGTTCATGGGTTCAGGCGATTCCCGCGCTGCGGCCCTGGCGCAGGTCCCACAGCGCCGCAACGAAAGCGTCGATCTCTTCGCAGGTGTTATAGAGGGCCAATGTAGCACGCAGTGTGCTCTCCACGCCGAAGCGGCGCAGGATGGGTTGTGCACAGTGGTGGCCGCCGCGCACCGCGATGCCCTTGCGGTTCAGGTAGTCGCCGATTTCCTCGGTGCGGAAGCCATCCATCACAAAGGAAAGAACTCCAGCCTTCTCTTTTGCCGTGCCAATGATGTGAAGTCCCGGGATGCGTTGCAACGCCTCGGTTGCATACACCAGCAGCGTGTGCTCATGGCGCCCGACGTTCGCGATGCCAACACGATCCAGATAGTCGATGGCTGTACCCAGACCGACCGCGTCAGCAATGTTTCCGGTGCCGGCTTCAAAGCGTTGCGGGGGCGGCTGGTAGAGCGTCTTCTCAAAGGTCACGTCCTGGATCATGTTTCCGCCACCCTGCCACGGTGGCATGTTGTCCAGCACCTCGGACTTCCCATACACGACACCGATGCCAGTTGGCGCGAAGACCTTGTGTCCCGAGAAGACATAGAAGTCGCAGTTAATGGCCTGCACATCGACGCGCATGTGGGAGACGGCCTGTGCGCCGTCCACAAGAACGCGCGCACCGTGGCGGCGAGCGGCTTCAACCATCTCGTTCACGGGCACCACTGTGCCCAGGGCGTTCGAGACGTGCGTGATCGAGACCAGACGCGTCTTCGGCCCGAGCAGCTTTTCGTACTCGTCCAGCAATATCTGGCCGGAGTTATCTACTGGAGCAACGCGAAGCCGCGCACCCTTTTCCGCGCAGAGCATCTGCCAGGGCACAATGTTGGCGTGATGTTCAAGCCAGGTGATGACGATTTCATCGTCCTTCCGAATATTGCGGCGTCCCCAACTCTGCGCCACCAGGTTGATGGCCTCCGTTGCCCCGCGGACAAAGACAATCTCGCGCGGGGCTCCGGCGTTGAGGAAGCGGCGTGTCTTCTCCCTCGCCGACTCGTAGGCGTCGGTGGCGCGTGCCGCCAACTCGTGCGCAGCGCGATGCACATTCGAGTTTTCGTGCTCGTAGAAATAACTGATGCGGTCAATGACCGACTGTGGCTTCTGGGTAGTTGCACCGTTATCTAGCCAGATCAGCGGACGACCATTGACGACTTCGCGAAGGATAGGAAAGTCGCGACGAATCGCCTCCACATCGAACGCATAGGAAGAAAGGCCGAGATCCTGGGGCAATTGGGGCTGTTCGCCAATAGGCGCCACGACCGGAACGCCGTCAAATGCGTAAATCGGGCGCGGCTGGCTTGCACCTTCGTGAGACGGCGGCGCGCTGAAACTCGGTACTTGGGATAACGCCCCAGGAGTGTGGGCTACGGTACCGGGCAGTTGTGGCGCGTTCTGATCAAGCGGGGTCGCGAAGGGATTGGCAACACTTGAACCCGCGTCGGCGGGAACCGGACCGGGCAAGGTGGCAGGGTTTGAAAACAACGGCCGTGCGTCTTCAAGAAACGAGAACGCGGGAATCGCAGAGGAGTCAACCACGCCGAAGGCACCGGGGACGGCTGGAGCAGGCGGCTGCGGCGTGCCTGCCAATCGCGATTGCGGAACGTCCGTGAACAGCGAGGATGGTATGGACGCGAAACTCTCTTCGCTGGGCACAGCGCTGCCGAACGCAAATGCAGGAGTGTTTTGAGGCGCAGGTTCAGCGGCAGGCGAAACAAAGAGCGGACGGGCATCTGTGAGGAAGGAAAAGGCCGGATCGGCCGGGACCGCTGGCGCAGTGCCAGGTCCAGCCTGTGAACTTACCGGCGCCCCAGGAGCGGAGGCGCTGGGCTGCACGTCCGGCGGCGCGCTCCGGTCTGGTACGGGAATAAACCCGCTCGGCTGCAGCTCCGTAAACCCGGCAAGAATCCCAGGTACTGCAGGTGCGGTGGGGTTGGGCAAGGCCGCATAGGGGTTTCCGCTGAAGGCAGAGTTTGCCGGCAACATTACGCGGGCAGCGGTGATTGCCGGCTGCTGGATCTCGTCGGGCAGCGCGTTGAACATCTCGTTTGCCATGCGTGCCAACTCAACCGGGGAGAGAATGCCGGAATCTCTGGCCTCGCTCCCTAGCAATCCCAAAGCTCCGCTAGCCACCTCAGGAGCGGCAGGGGTGACAAGTGCTTGCTCACTTGTACTCATGATATTGTCCTACGTCTACGTCTTCGAGCAGGGCAATTGCATCGTCTGTCAACACGGCCGCCGAGCAGTAGAGCGACACCAGGTAGGATGCAAGCGACCTCTGGTCGATCCCCATGAAACGAACCGACAACCCAGGGCTCTGCTCTCCGGGCAGTCCCGGCTGGAAGAGGCCTACCACTCCCTGTTTCTTTTCACCAACGCGCAGCAGTAGGATCTTGGACTTATGATCCTTGCTTCCGATGTTGATCTTGTTCGTTGGAATCAGCGGAACTCCGCGCCAGGTTAGGAACGGCGTGCCGAACAGAGTCACTGTCGGTGGAGGAACACCACGGCGGGTGCATTCGCGCCCGAAGGCCGCAATGGCGCGCGGATGCGCAAGGAAAAACGACGGCTCTTTCCATACCTTCGTCAATAACTCGTCCAGATCGTCCGGGGTGGGCGGGCCCTTCCGAGTCTTTATCTTCTGTGAGGCAGCTACATTATTCAGAAGTCCGTAGTCATGGTTCGAGAGCAGTTCGCTTTCCTGCTTCTCTTTGACGCTCTCAATGAGTAGCCGCAATTGCTCGCGCACCTGATCGTAGGGACTGCTGAGAAGATCGGACACGCGAGTGTGAACATTGAGCACAGCGTTGATGCTGCTCAGCCGGTATTCCCGCGGTTCGTCCTGGTAATCGACGAAAGTTGAAACCAGAGTCGACTCGTCTGCATGGTCACAGGTCGACTCGATCACTTTGCTCTCATCCACCTTGTTCAGCCGGAAGGTGCCAGCCTCAAGCGGCTTCCAGTCCAGCAGGCGAACCAGCCAGCGAGGTGTGATCGCGCCGAACTGCGGTGCAGTCTTGGTGACATTTGCCAGTTGAAATGCCGCTTCATCGCGCAATGAAACGCGATTGCCTTCTTCAGCCACAGGTGGCCTCCTTTTTGAATCGATTGCAAACGGATTCTAGAACCTGCAGATGAACTCTGCAAGTGACTGTGAACAGGCTCAATGGCTCGACTCCTAACCTGAGTCTCGTTCCGAAGAATCAACCCGAGCCGGCGCGTGATCCACAAGACCGGTGGCCCGATATGAAGCGAGACTCTGGACGCGATGGCTAATACTTCAGAACAGCATGATCGACGCGATCAGACCAGGCGTGAATGCCGCCAGTAAGGTTCCACACCTGATTAAAGCCTGCCTTATGAAGCAGTTGAACGGCCTTTGCGCCCCGTTGCCCCATCTTGCAAACTGCCACAATCTTCTGTGTCGCGTCGAGTTCACTTACCCGACCGGCTAGTTCGGCGAGTGGGATCAGGTGACCGCCAATGTTGGAGGTTTCAAACTCGAACTCATCACGCACATCAAGCAAGAAGAGATTCTCGCCAGCATCGAGCCGCTGCTTCAGGTCTTCCGCTCTAATCTCTGGAACGCCCATTGTCTTCTCCATTAACAAACTGCTTGGCGGATGCTCACTTGCCGTATCCGCCGGTTTTTAGCCCAAAAATAGAAAACCCACCCGCCAGTTCAATCTCTGGCGGTGGGTCCAATTGAGGTGCCGGCTTGCAACTTAGTCTATTTCAGCCATTCCCTCGCGCCAGATGACATGTGTACGCAACACATCATTGCGCAACAGCATGCTCCGGCGTTCTTGACGGCAAATTTACTCACGAAACAAGCATAGCATCCGCATCTCGTAACTGCAATCCCATATTACGAAATCGACTCCATCACTTCCTGGGTGGCGCCGTAAATCACAGGGGACGGTACGCGATTGCCAATGGGACGCGTACCGCGAGCCTGCGGCGACGCGACTCTAGCTGGCAGCGCCCGCTCGGGTCGCAGCCTCCACTTCAACTAGTTTGCCGGTTCTTACGTCGTACACGAATCCGTAGATCGGGATGGAGCGAGGCACCAACGGGTGATTCCGTATCCGCAGCACGTCATCGACCACCGCTTGCTTCTGGTCTGGAATGGCAAGCCACTCGATGAATTCTCCTGCGCGCGATCCCGGCCCTTTTCCGATATCGCGAAAGCCGGCAGCCGTAAGCTCCGCTGTTTCCAGGCTGTTGTCAAGAAGTCCGCGGATTACATCGTTGGTAAAGAACTCCATGCCGCAATTGGTGTGATGAATTACGAAGAATTCACGTGTGCCGAGCAATTTGTAACTGATAACCAGCGAACGGATGGCATCATCGCTGGCTCGGCCGCCCGCGTTGCGGATAACATGTGCGTCGCCTTCCGAAAGGCCCGCGTATTTGGCAGGATCAAGTCGGGCGTCCATGCAGGTCAGCACTGCAAATCTGCGGGCAGGGGGTAGGGCAAGATTCGCTTTCTCTCCGAACGATTCGCTGTATTTCTGGTTGGCGTTTAAGACCTCACTGAGTACAGTACTCATATACTTCTCCTGGTTACATGGGTTAGGGTTGGCGGATCACGAACAAATCACTCCGCCGAGTCGATTCTTACTACGTGGATGGGGAGATCCCAGTGGTTCGCCGTCAGTTCCCAGCGGCGGTTCTCTTCCCTCTTGAATGTTTCCTGATCGGGGAACAATTGCTTCCCAACCTCTCCTTCCGACTGTCCAGGAGGCGCGTCGTACGAAGCCCGCACAATAATCACGCGATAGTCCCAGCGCGAGCTCTCATCGGTATGCAGTCCCGGCCCCCAAACCGTGAAATCCTTCACATAGCCCAACTGCTTCTGCCGTTCCAGAATCGCAATCTGATACTTCTTGAAAATCTTCCACCATTCGTCCTTGTGCCCATATTGAACGCGGTAGACCCACTCCTCCGTGAAATCCTTTTTTGCCGGATCAGATGCTGTCGCACTTGGCACTGTCTGGGTCTGTTGAGCCGGCGCGCGCGTTGGATTAGAAGCGGCAATTGCAAGACCGACAACGAGGAGGAGAAGTGGCTTATTGGAGGCGCGGGCATATTCGGAGGTATTGAGCTTCATCGAACAATCTCCTTGTGTGTTGGGGCAATGCGGCCTGAACCGGAAGTTCAGAGCATCGAAGATTTGCTCTTGCACGTCGCGGTCAAGCGACGTACAAACGTGGGCAGATCGATAGAGTCACTGGATTGAGGAAGAGGCTGTGCGGAAATCTCATCGCAAGGAGGAAACAGAGTTGTTCGCTCACCCAGCTACGCGCGGGAGCAACAACAGCGGTGAAGAAGGACAGCACTCATGCGATGAGCGTATCCGGAGATGGGCTGTTAAGTCAATTCCAATCATCGACTGAATTGACCATGGAAGTTTATGAGCGTAATGTTCCACAACGTAGAATGGCCTGCATGAAGGGAATGCCGGGCCCTTCGGAAGAGTCAGGGAGCACGATGTCTCTGGCTCCTACTGCGGTTCCGCTCGAAGGGTATTCCGTTCGACAGTGTCGAAGCAATCATTCTCCCGGAGAATCTCAGCGCGATAGCCGCCCACGCCTCCGAAGCTGTGGCCCGCCTCCGGCAATGGAAGGAATGATGGATAGCGTGTCATTCGGAGAAATAGCCGTCGCTTCCTTTGCCGGTAAATACCGCACATCTTCGTCATTCAGATAAAGGTTCACAAAGGCACGCACCTTACCTTCGCTGGTGAACAGATGCTTGCGCAGGTCAGGGTGTTCCTGTGTCAGCGCATCGAGCGCGCCGGCAACAGTGGTGGCCGTCACTTCCACAGCATCCTTGCCCGTCGCGAAGGGGCGCAACGGTGTCGGTATGTAGATCGTCATTCTCTTTCACTCCTGTCTTACATCTTCCCGGATCTGCGTATGGCACATCCACCCTGCACGGAGTCGTCTACTCGCTCACCACGATGGACTCCAGTTCGAATCGCTTCTTCTCTTCGGTTTCTCCCGCCAGCAGGAACGAGTTGGTAAGAACGGCCTTGCCTTGAGCCACCGCCGTGATGACATACGAGCAACCCAGCCAATGCGCTTCTGCAAGATCAGTCGGCGACCATTGCGCGGGATGGTCCGGATGCGAGTGATAGAACCCCCCGATACTCAACCCCTGCTTACGCGCTTCCCGTTCCATTCTGACCAATTCGCCGGGAGAAATCTGATAGCGATTATGCGCCGAGTCCGTGCGTGCATTACCCGCCTTGACCGATGAGTTGATCGACCAGCCCTCAGCCGCCGATCGCCCCAGCAGCGCGCCGCAGCACTCATGCGGATAAGTCTCCTCGCCGTGGGCGCGGATCGCATCGTAGACGGCCTTGCTCAGACGCAGTACGCTCATGCTTGCTCCCAAAACCGCTCGCTAAGATACTTGTCGGCCGAATCCGGCAACACCGTGACGACCACCGCACGACGTCCGTTCGCGGCTTCTTCGCGGGCTATCTCCAGGCTGGCGGCAACCGCTGCCGCAGCCGAGATACCCACGAGCAAGCCCTGCTCGCGAGCCAGTTGTTTGGCCATTGCGTACGCTGCTTCGGTTTCCACCGTCACTTGGGCGTCGGCAAGCTGCGGATCATAAATGGCGGGCACGATCGAGGTGGCCATATACTTCAGTCCCTCAAGGCCATGAAAGGGCGAATCGGGCTGCATGCTGACGGCCTGCACAGCAGGATTCAGTTCCTTGAGTCTGCGCGTTGTACCCATGAACGTTCCGCTAGTGCCTAGTCCCGCCACAAAATGAGTCACGCGGCCTTCGGTCTGCCGCCAGATTTCTGGGCCTGTGCCCTCGTAGTGGGCTCTCCAGTTCGCGTCGTTCGAATATTGATCGACATAGCAAAAGCGCTCCGGCTCGTTCCACGCCAACTCCCGCGCGCGGCGGATTGCCCCATCCGAGCCCTTGTCAGGGTCGGTCCAGTCCACTTGCGCCCCATACGCCTTGAGAATGTGCTTCCGTTCAGGCGAAACATTGGAGGGCATTGCCAGCCGCACCGGAAAGCCGTGTGCGGCGCCCAGCATGGCAAGCGCAATTCCGGTGTTGCCACTGGTAGCGTCCAGCAGAATCTTGCCAGGTCCAAGATTTCCTTCCTCCCGTGCCATCTGAACCATGGCCGCCGCGGCGCGATCCTTCACGCTGCCGCCTGGGTTGAGCCATTCGGCCTTGGCGAGCAATGTAACCCCCTCAAGCCTGTGAACCAATTTGTCCAGTCGAATGAGCGGAGTTCCGCCGATCCGCGCAGGCAGCGATATGCCAAGTTCAGCATCTGAGCATTCTGTATGCATTGATGATTGCCACCGCACTTGATACTGGGTTGATGGTTATGGAGCTTAACTCGCCGAGGCTCATGCACAAGGGGAGGTACACTGTGTGTCCCGAACGCTTCTCTCGAAAGGGATGAAAAGCCTGGAGGTTCAGCTGAAAAATGAAGTTGGTGCCACGGTCCTCAACTCCGCAGGACAAGCCCGGAAGGAGCGACAACAACAACTAAATCGGCACTTCACTTGCATGGAGAAAGTATAGGAGGCCCTGGAAGTGGCGTCAATTTCGAATCGGTGTGTTGGTCTTGCAAGGCTTCAGCGGCGACGGCGCTCAGATCGGGACGCAATGAGTCTCCCTGCTCATAGTGGGTGAGTGCTTCGCCAACGCAGAGTGGACAGATTCTTCATTCGTCACGCCACGATGAAACCGGCATTACATGCGAACGCAGTCAATTGCCGGTGATCGCCATTGCTCGAATGCTTATGGCCATGCGCACCCGAGGTGGTCGTAGGCCAGCTTCGGAAGCCTGGGTTCACACAGCGAAGCAGCCGAATCTAGCACAGAGTCTCTTCGAGCAGAACTCAATCGGCTGGATTGAGCACTACAAATCCACCAGTATGGCTGATGTAGATACTTTTGAAGATCCATACCGGCAGCAGGCCTACGGCATCGAAGGCAACCCCGCGGCGGGACTGAACCACATCGACATCGTGAACCATTGTTGTACCAATTCTTATCGTGGCGTGTGAATGGATGGAGGTGCCATTCAGTCCGCTGCTGAACGCCATGGAGCCGGCCCAGGGGTGCGCTGAAATTGAATCATTACGGACGGGGAACAGTTCCGGCATCTTCGCCCCGGTATCCAACTGCAACTGCAGCTTGCCCCCGCTAACATCCATGAATTCCGCCTCGATCAGTAGTCGGTTGGTAGTGGTTAAGCCGCGATAATGGCCCATAGTTTCAATTCGACATCGTTCTCCGGCGGGAGCGGCTCCATCAAAACGCAATATGCGCTTTTTGTAATCGAGAAGGATGTCGAATTGGGAGAGAAAATCTTCGCCCAGCACACCTCGAACACCGGGAGCTTTGAGCTTGACCTGATCCATCTTATCAATCACTGCACCCAGTTCGGAGGCCGCAGAATCACCCACCCGGACTTCCTTAAGACGGGCCATTTTGTCCATCCGCACATCGGAAACGGTGGTGAGTGAAGCCTCGCCAACGACCGGAGCACGCAACTGCCGCGCGAGACTGGGGTCGATGACGGTGTGCGTTGAGCCGGTATCCAGAAGAAAACTGAAAGGACCCATCCCATTGACCGTCGCCTCAACCACGATCAGGTATTTGTCGCGCAGATCGAAACTTACTAAGCCCTTTGGTTGCTGAATTTGCGCAGCCAGAGCTGCGGACGAAGAAACTGTAACCAGGAACATTAAACATCCGGCGGCGAGACGACATCGAAAGCAACAACAACATCGAACGAGCAGGAGGCAGGCCGCCAGCATGATTTCCACCCAATCGGCTTCGCAAACAAATCTCTTCAGCGAGCTCTGACCCAGCAATGTACCTCAAATCATGGGAGGTTGTCCATGCGAGGCAACACTGCTTCGCTTCTTCGATCACGGTGTAGTGATCACATTATTTTTGCAGGGATGGGCGTGGTAGGCGGAGTGGGTGCAGGCTTGTCGCGGAAGAAAACGAGGTCCCCAACTCCTTCCTGTGCTGGGAACCTGGTTCGGATTGACGATGTCGTTGCCTGGACTATGCCTGGCTCGGCCGATGAAACGGTGCACAATCTACTGGTATTCTAGCCCACATCCTGCAGCTTCTGAATGGAACTGCGGAAGCTGCCGACGTGGGCGAGGAGCGCGGAACCCTTTGGCTTGCCGTTGCCGGTCAGTTTTCCGGCGCCACTGCGGCCAGACGACAACGGCCAAACACGAGTTTCCTCGAACAACCCCGCTGGCGCACACGATCGGTAGAGTCTCCCAAGCTACTGGTTCTCCCCGCTCTTGGTTACATCCTTCACAGCATCTGCAAATGACTTGGAGCCTTTGGTACGGTGAATTCGGCCGTTCAGTACATCGTCCCATGTGATGTAGGGATAGAGATTGTGAGCCTTGGCCTGCTCTTCAAACTCAGCCTTGAGTGCAGCCAGCTTCTCTGGGTACTTTTTGGCCAGATCGATCCGCTCTGTGTAGTCCTCATTCAGGTTGTAAAGCTCCCAGGCATTTTCATCGAAAGGCTGCGTGGTCTGCAGACTTCCTTTGATAAAGCCGGTGGGGAATGCCAACTCTGCTTTCCATCCTTTGTCGTAGATCGACCGCGAGCCAAAGATGTAGTAGTACTGCAGTGTGTGACGGGTGGGTGCCTTGGCATCGTCAATCGAGTAGGCCAGAGACGTCCCCTCAATGGGCTGCTGCTTGATTCCCCTGATCTCGTCGGGTGCCTTTACACCCACTAGATCGAGTGTCGTCGGAAGAAGGTCAATGACATGGCTGTACTGGGTGCGAATTCCGCCTTTGTCCTTGATACCTTTCGGCCAATAGACGATGAGCGGATTGTGAGTGCCGCCTTCGCTGTTCGCATCTTGCTTCCAGAACTTGAATGGAGTGTTTGCGGCCTGTGCCCAGCCAAGCGGATAATTCCCCTCCGTTGCGGCGGAGGTACCGATCTCCCCAATCCTGCCCAGGTTGTAATCGATATTCTCCTGCTCGGTTAAAGGCTTTCCAAACAATGGTCGATCGATATCGCCATTCAAAGTGCCTTCTTTGCTTGCACCGTTGTCACCGATCGAAATGAATACAAGCGTATTATCCAGTTGATTGGTCTCTTTCAAGTGATTGATCAAACGGCCTATCTCAAAATCCGTGTAGGTCAAATAACCCGCATAGACTTCCATGAAGCGCGCATACAGCTTCTGCTCTTCCAGCGTCAGCTGATCCCAGGCTTTGATATCCGGGTTGCGATCGGGAAGTATTGCATTGGCCGGGATCACGCCCAGCTTCTTTTGCCGCTCGAAGACCTCTTCGCGAAAGACGTCCCAGCCCTTGTCGAATTTGCCCTTGTATTGATCGCTCCAGTATTTATCCACCTGGTGCGGAGCATGAGTGGCGCCCGGTGCGTAATAGAGGAAGAACGGCTTATCCGGTGCGGCCTTCTTCTGGCGGTCGATGTAGAAGATGGCCTTGTCGGTAATCTGGTCGCTCAAGTGACGTCCATCGGGACGGACATGCGCCTGATCCTCCACCAGGTCCGGCTTGTATTGGTCGGTTTGCGAACCGAGAAATCCGAAGAAATGGTCAAAGCCTTTTCCAGTTGGCCAGTGATCGAAAGGGCCGGCGTCAGTCGCCTCTTCGTCAGGCGTCACGCCATACTTGCCCACCGCAAAGGTGTTGTAGCCGTTGTCGCGCAGAATCTCTGCGATGGTACCGGCCGTGGCAGGCAGGCGGCCGTCCCAGCCGGGGAAACCGGCAGACATGATGGTGTGCGAGAACCCAGAAACATGCACGGATGCGCTGTTACGTCCCGTCAACAGCGCTGCGCGGGTGGGGGCGCAGATCGCGGTCGTATGGAAGTTCGTGTAGCGCAAGCCATTGTTAGCTAGAATGTCGAAGGTGGGAGTCTGGATAAGCCCACCGAATGTGCCGGCAGCGCCATAGCCCACATCGTCCAACAGAATCCACACTACGTTCGGAGCGCCGGCAGGCGCCTTCACAGGTTCCGGCCACCATTCCTTTGAGTCGGCGAGGGTTCTGCCAACAACACCCTGATACGGCTGTGGCTCTTGAGCACGCAGTGAGAATCTAGCACCCACCGCAAATATTAACGTCGAAGTTAATGCCTTCAGTATGCTTTTCTCGTTCATAAGACTCCTGTTGGTCTCTGTGATTCAGTAATGACTCGGTGACCTGATGCATAGCGAACTCTGCAGTCCGCTACTTTGCGCGGGCTGACTGCCTACAAAGCGGCCGAGTGTGACGGATCGTGCTGGCGTAGAGCAAAAACATCCCGGCAATGCTACTTGCCGTTGCCGCTCTGTGCCTGTTCCTTTTGCCGGTCAAGATACCACTGAGGCAGGTAGGTGTGGTGAGTGCGTCCCTGATACATATCGTCAAAGGTGATGTATGGGGCGAGATGATGGGACTTGGCCTGCTCTTCGAATTCAGCCTTCAACTGCGTCAGCTTCTCCGGAAACTTCTTGGCCAGATCGATGCGCTCGGTCGGATCGTCGTTCAGGTTGTAGAGTTCCCATGTGTTTTCATCAAGGGGCGGATTCGTGACTACGTGTTTTGTTTCAACGTCGTTGGGATACGCCAACTCTGCTTTCCATCCGTTGTCGTAGATCGACCGCGAGCCGAAGATGTAGTAGTACTGCAGCGTGTGGCGCGTAGGCGCCTTGGCGTCGTCAATCGAGTAGGCGAGAGATGTTCCTTCAATCGGCTGCTGCTTGATGCCATGAAGCACTTCAGGAGCCGTGATGCCAACCAGCTCCAGCGTGGTGGGAAGAAGATCGATCACATGGCTATACTGAGTGCGTATGCCGCCCTTGTCCTTGATGCCCTTCGGCCAATAAGCGATGAGAGGGTTGTGCGTTCCGCCTTCGCTGTTTGCATCCGATTTCCAGTACTTGAACGGAGTATCGGCCGCCTGCGCCCAACCCAGCGGATAGTTCCCGCTCCTGGCTTCAGGCGTGCCGATCTTGTCGATCTTGGCCAGGTTGTAGGCGACATTCTCGTCCTCGGTTATCGGTTTGCGAATAGTGGAACGGTCGATACTTCCTTCTTCCGTTCCTTCCTTGCTGGCGCCGTTATCGCCGATGGAGATGAAGATGAGCGTATTGTCGAGCTGGCCGAGTTCCTTCAGATGATTGACCAGGCGGCCTACCTCAAAGTCCGTGTAAGTCAGATAGCCTGCATAAACTTCCATGAAGCGCGCATAGAGCCTCTGCTGATCCGGCGTCAGTGTGTCCCAAGCTTTGACGTTTGGATTGCGATCGGGAAGTATCGCATTGGCAGGGATCACGCCGAGTTTCTTCTGCCGCTCGAAGACCTCTTCGCGAAAGACGTCCCAGCCCTTGTCAAACTTGCCCTTGTATTGATCGCTCCAATACTTGTCGACCATGTGCGGGGCATGCGTAGCGGCAGGCGCGTAGTAAAGGAAAAACGGCTTATCCTGCGCGGCCTTTTTTTGGCGGTCGATGTAGAAGATCGCCTTGTCGGTGATCTGATCGCTCAGGTGGCGGCCATCGGGAGTCACGTGAGCCTGATCTTCCACCAGGTCCGGCTTGTACTGATCCGTCGCAGAACCAAGGAATCCGAAGAAGTGATCGAAGCCCTTTTGGGTCGGCCAGTGATCGAAGGGGCCGGCGTCAGTTCCCTCATCGTTAGGCGTGATGCCATACTTGCCCACCGCAAAGGTGTTGTAGCCGTTGGCGCGCAGAATTTCGGCAATCGTTCCAGCCGTGGAGGGCACGCGGCCATCCCAGCCGGGGAAACCGGCGGACGATGTAACGTCTGAAAATCCGGATTCGTGCACGGATGCGCTGTTGCGGCCGGTCAGCAATGCTGCGCGGGTTGGAGCGCAGATGGCGCATGTATGAAAGTTGGTGTAACGCAAACCATTATTGGCCAGAGTGTCGAAGGTGGGAGTTTGGATCAGGCCGCCGAATGTGCCGGCAGCACCATAACCCACGTCATCCAGCAGAATCCAAACTACGTTTGGAGCGCCGACGGGTGCTTTCACTGGTTCCGGCCACCATTCTTTCGACTCGGCCAGGGTTCTGCCTGCGACTCCCTGATACGGCTGCGCCTCTTGAGCATGCAGCGAGAGCCTTGCGCCTGTCGCAAGGATTAGCGTCGATGTCAGCACATTGACTACGCTTTTCTGTTTCATATATCTCCTGTTGTCTTGAGCCATTCATCGACGACTCGGTTAAAGGGTTGCTATTTCAGTTCGATCTTGACGGTGTCGATCTTGCCGGTGAAGCGATACGGAGACTTGTACTCCAGGCTCACCGGCGAACCAAAGTCGCTGCCAATATCCAGCGTCTCGCTGAAGGAAAGATTCACGTTAGTGAATTGAGCCTCGCCTACCGCTTTTCCGTTGATCGACAGGGCACCCTTTGCGGCCAGAGGTTGGCGCGAGGTAAATGGCACGGAGGTTGTGTCGTCAGGCGAGTTCGGCGTCAGGTTCAGAACAATGTGCGCCTTGCCCGGTTGAAGCGGCTCAGGGGCGACCAACTGCCCAGAGCGGTGCCCATATGCGTTTACTTCATAGACAACGCGATGATCCTTGACGAAGAGAGTGATGCCGCCATACCGGCTGCCTTGCGCAACAATGACGCCATCGGCGCCGCCGCTTGGCACGTTCACGTCCGCAGTGATCGTATAGGCGCGCCCTGCGAGGTTTGGAGCAATGCGCGGCTGCAGTCGCTCAACGCCTTCGCGATAAGTGAACACCTTCTGTCCGCCCGCCTGGCCAATCGGGTAATCCTTTCGCGTAGGGATGATCGGCTCCGCCTGATTGCGCGCAGCCTCGGATTCAAAGACCTGTTGCAGCTCTTTCAGCTTCTCCGGATTGGTGCCGGCCAGATTATGCGCCTGGCTGTAATCATCGTTCAGGTTGTAGAGCTCCCACGGATGGTTACCAAGATCCCTGTCGCTGGCATTGAGTGTGTAGGACTGTTCCCAGGTTGAGTGGAAGCGATCGCCAGCCCACCATCCATCTTTGTAGATGGCGCGATTGCCGCTGGTAGTAAAGTACTGCACGGTGTGATGCGTTGGCTCCTCTGGATGATCGAAGGTATAGGTGAGGCTACTTCCTTCGAGCGGAGTCTGCGCCACACCATTGATCACCGCCGGCGGCGTTACGCCAGCGATGTCATAGATGGTCGGCGCAATGTCGTTGACGTGGGAGAACTGCGAACGCAATCCACCGGCATCTTTGATGTGACCGGGCCAGACGATCACCAATGGATCGGTGGTCCCGCCCAGATGCGATGCATCCTGCTTGGTGCCTTGAAACGGCGAGCTCAATGCCCACGCCCATGCGGCGGCGTAGTGATTCATGAATGTTTCGCTGCCGAGCAGATCGGCGGTGTCAAGCCGCGCTTCGACTGTCAGCGGCTTTCCATTGATGTCGCGCGCGTCGGTGCCATCGAGGCCACCTTCGGCGCTGGCGCCGTTATCGCCGAAGATCTCCAGCACGACAGTGTTGTCCTCTTGCCCTTCTTCGCGAATCGAATTGAGGAGCCGGCCGATCTCGTAATCGGTCTGCGCGGCGAACCCTGCATAGACCTCAGCCTGATGCGCCAGCAACTTCTTTTGCTGCGGCGTCAGGGAGTCCCACGCGGGCAGGCCGTCAGGCCGGGCAGTCAGCTCCGCATTCGTCGGAATCACGCCCAGCTTCTTCTGCTGATCGAATGCTTCCTGGCGAATCACATCCCAACCCTTATCGAACTTGCCTTTGTACTGATCAACCCACTTCTGCGGCACCTGATGCGGCGTGTGCGTCGCGCCGGTGGCGTAGTAGATGAAGAATGGCTTGTTGCTGGCGACCGCATCGTGCTGATGCAGCCAGTTGATTGCTTCATTGGTAATGTCGGTGGTGAAGTGATAGCCCTGCTCCGGCGATTTGTTAGGCTCGACCGGCGTTTGATCGCGATAGATGCGCGTGTAGTACTGGTTGTCGGCGGCCTGAAGGAATCCGTAGAAGTGCTCGAAGCCAAGACCGGTTGGCCAACGATCGAACGGGCCCTGTGGACTTACTTGCCAGGTCGGCGTGTTATGCCACTTGCCAAAGGCTGCCGTGCTGTAGCCGTTCTCCTTGAGAACTTCGGCAATCGTCGCAGAGCTCTTGGGCAGTAGCGTGTTGTAACCAGGGTAGGGCGCGGACCATTCAGAGATCGATCCAAAGCCGACTTCATGATTGTTGCGCCCAGTCAAAAGTGCGGCGCGCGTCGGCGAGCAGAGCGAGTTTACATGGAACGAGTTGTAGCGCAGACCTGACTGCGCAAGCTTATCGAAGGTCGGCGTCGCAATGGGGCCGCCAAAGGTTGACGTCGCGCCAAAACCCACGTCGTCGACCAGGATCAGCACCACATTAGGCGCGCCCGCAGGAGCCTTGGGCGGCTCGGGCCACGACTGCGGCGGAGCTTCATGGACAGGGATAGTTGGCTTTGCAAGCTGGGCGTCGTTCTCTTTGGCCCATGAGGGAGACCACGCGCTGAACGCCATGGTCCCACTGAGCAGCAATCCGATCTGTTGCGCGATCTTCATAGTGCAGTCCTTAAATGACATTGTTGGAATGACGAGTGTGGATAAGGTGGTCGGCGGTAACGCAAGCCTGAAGGGGCGCTACCCCGGGCGTTCAAGAAGGAGTTTTGGTGCGGATCAACAGCAGAGACTGCTACACGAGAGCGGGCGCATGGGCACTCCTCCTCGATGCAGCGCCGGCGCGGAGCGGACCATTCGCCTTGGCCCACTCCATCACCCGCGCCGGCGCTCGATCCTGCTTCAGCTCTTCCGACATGAAGCGCATGTACGGATCGATGTGATGAAAGAAATGCTTGTACCCGGCGCAGAGATAGTTCAACCCGTATTCACCTGCAGCAGTTTTCGTGAAACGGTGCTTGGGGCACTCGCCGTTGCAGGCAAAGCGCACATCGCACTCACGGCAATCGGAGGGAAGCCCAAGCGATTTGTTGTTGCCGAATCGTGTCTGCTGCGGCGAGGTCACCAGTGAGTCCAATGATTTCTGCATCAGGTTGCCAAGACGATTGTCGGGATAGACAAAATGGTCGCAGGAGTACACGTCGCCGTTATGCTCCACAACCAGAGCGCTGCCACAGGTGGGCGCGAATACGCAAAGGCTCTGCGGTACGCCGTGCCACGACTCCAAGGCAACGTCGAACGCCTGAACATAGACGCGCCCGACGTCCTGAATAACCCAGTCGTCGAAGATCTGCTGGAGAAATCGCCCGAACTGGAGCGGTTCCACCGACCACTCGGAGACCGAGGACTCTTGCCTGGAAAACGGCTTCAACAGAACCAGGCCATTGGCGTCCGGCTCATTGGCCAGTTGCTCAACGATGGGAATGAACTGCAGGTATTTGCTGCCGATCTCCTTGAGAAACCGGTAGACCTCAAGCGGACGATAGGAGTTCTTGCGGTTGATGACAGTCAGCGTATTGAACTCGACGCCATGCTTCTTGAGAATGTCCAAGCCGCGCATCACGCGGGCAAAGGTCGGTTGGCCACCCTTGTCGACTCGGTAGGCATCGTGGATGTCTTCCGGACCATCGACTGAGAGTCCAATCAGGAATTTGTGGCGCGCCAGAAACTCGCCCCAGGCATCGTCGAGCAACGTGCCGTTGGTTTGAAATGCATTGTCGACGGTCTTTCCATTTGCATACTTCTGCTGCAACTCGACGACGCGCTCGAAGAATTGAATTCCCAGCAGCGTCGGCTCGCCGCCTTGCCACGCAAAGCTGACGTGCTGCGCTGGCTGCGACTGAATGTACTGGCGAATGTAGGATTCGAGCACATCATCGGCCATGCGGTATTCCCGACCCTTGCCCGCGTAGAGGTTTTCCTTCTCAAGGTAATAGCAATAGGTGCAATTGAGATTGCAGATTGGTCCATGCGGCTTGGCCATGATGTGAACCGGCTTCATCGGGGTGCAACTCGCTTCCTGAATCGTTTAAAGGTTGAACGACGTTTGTGTTCTCCAGGTGACTGCATATCAAAAATGAAGCCGCCTGGACTCTTCAATTGAGATCACGGAGCGTTCCGCGTTCCCAGCATTCGCTATTCGCAGGTGTTGGTGCTGGCGCGGATAGATAAGTGAGAGCGCAGAGCCAGACCTGCGCGTCTTCACCGCACTCGCCACTCCGTCCTTAGCGAGAGGCGGAACAACAACACGATTGGGGAATGTATTGGGATGAGGGGCGCGGACAACAACCAGCCGCACGATGCAGCGTCAAATCGTTCCTCAAGCGGGAAGCGCGGCTCTTGGGAATGCGATTTGTCCTGGTGCTGGGTTGTTTCAACATTGCGATGCTCCACCTTCAGGCTTGGGGCATGAAAAAGCTCACGAAGTGATTCTCGTGAGCTGGAGCTTCGCGTTCAGGAAGGATCGAACAGGAAGAGGATCGAAGCTACAACAGAACGCGAGTCTCCAACGGCACTTTGGCCTGGGGACAACAGGTCGCGTTGGAGATTCGGTCGCTCATAGCAAAGATCGATTGAGATCACCGTACCATCGGTGCGCCGGCGAAGTCAAGCATCACTCTCTATCGAGAAATGAGCGGAAAATGAACGCGGAGTTTGTCGATGAAATCGCATCCGCTCAGTCTCAGTCTCTTGACACATCGCCCGCCTTGTGGCCAAATACGAATGAATGCAGGCGTCAATGCACACCCCCGCGCTCGTTGTGACCGCTTCCGAGCCGACTCTCTGTCGCTCGTGTTGTTGACCCCGCGCGCTCTCTCGCCCAATCCATCGTAAATACCACGCCAGCCGCTCAGTTAAATCTGTATGCAGAGGCGCTTGGGCCGGCCTGACAACGTTCGGTTGCGTGTGAGACTCCTCGACGACAATTGATCCTTCACGGCGATCTCCGATTTGCATCGCGAGTCGGAGCCGTATCCATCCCGCACTTTCATATGAAAGAGAACGCATCATGATCACCAAACCGCGAAATGCCACCACTGCAATTTGTTGTTGTCGCAACCCACAATTCCCTTTAAAGGGTGCGCCTTGCGTCGTGGGCAGGTGCATCGTACCTATCTAAACAGCAGGTTGCGCTATGTGTGCACTGCGGTGGCCTACGACAGCATGTCGTGGGCCATTTTTCGTGCGGTGGAAACGGCCGCATCTTTGGAGGCAAGTATGTCCGCTACGCTTTTCTCGATCCGACCATTTGTAAAGCGAAATCTCTCCACCTTCCTGCTGGCAGTTTTTTCCATCGCGCTGGCTTCTACACTCACTGCGCAGATCGTCGAGACCGGCGTCATCACCGGCGTGGTGCGCGACAATTCCGGCGCTATCATCCAGAAGGCGCACGTTGCGATCCATAACGATAGCACCGGACTTACGACCAAAACTGAGACGGACTCTCAGGGAATCTTCGTGTCGCCGCCGCTGCATCCCGGCAACTACAGCGTCGAGATTGAGGCGCCTGGATTCAAAACTGAAGTCGAGCACGTGCGCCTCGAAGTCGGGCAACGTGTATCCGCCGATGCCGCTCTAGTGGTAGGCGCTGCCGCGCAGACCGTCGAGGTCCAGGCCGCCGGCGAATTGCTGGAAACTGAATCTTCTTCCGTCGGCAATCTCCGCACCGAAGAAGCCGTCAGGGATCTGCCCCTGAACGGCCGCAACTTTAATGAGCTGTTTAGCCTGGGCGCGGGGGCCATCCCCACGACAACCCAAGCCGTCAGCATTCCCTACACGCAGCAGCGCGGCCCCTCGTACTTCGCCATCAACGGCTCTCGCCCTCAGGAAAACCGCACGCTTGTCGATGGCATTGGCGACAACGAGAACCACAACAGCATGACCGCGGTCTTCCCACCGATCGACGCTATTCAGGAGTTCTCGGAAGAGACCAACGACGCCGACGCGCGCTATGGACGCGGCAACGGCGCAACCATCAACGCGGTCATCAAGTCCGGCACGAATCATTACCACGGCGAGGGTTTCGAGTTTCTGCGCAACACCGCTCTGGACGCCAGAAACGATTTCAATATTCCCAAAGCAGGACCGACAGGACAGAAAGCCGCGCTGCGGCAAAACGAGTTTGGCGTCACCTTCGGCGGACCAGTCTTTCCCAAGCAGGCCAATCCCAAGACCTTCTTCTTTGCCGACTATGCTGGAAAGCGCTTCGCTCAGGGCCAGACGAATGTGGAAAGTGTGCCAGTTGTCAATATCACTTCAGCAGGTTATGACTTCACGAATTATTTTATTCAGAAACCCAGCCTTGTTATCAAGAACCCACTTAACAATACGATCACATATACAAAATCCAATCCCATCATTCCAGCAAATACTCCGGGTTTGGACCAGACCGGAATCAACATTCTGAATTTCTACCAGAAATATGCACAGCCGAATTATGGCAGTGCGAATGCGGTAGCCAACAATTTCTTCTACGGCCCGTTGTTGATCATCAACGAAGACGACTTTGATGTGAAGATCGACCGCAAGTTTACCGAAAATGACAGCGCCTTCCTTCGCTACAGTCAAGGGCGTGACATCTTCTCCCAGCCCGGCGTCCTGCCCACGCCTCTGGTGGGCGACGTCATCTGCGGGCCTGCGTCGGACCCTGCGCATCAGGCTGTGCTCAGCGAAACGCATGTCTTCTCGCCAACCATCCTCAACACGGCACGCTACGGCTGGACTCGCTTCTTTGTCTACGCCAAAAACTGGGATGCGGGACTGAACCTTGCCTCCCCCGCCAACCTCAACATTCCCGGTGTGGATTTTGCGAATAATCCCCTGAGCGACGGGTTGCCGGTGATAACCTTTACCGGCTCCACGGCAATCGGCGACGCGGGCAACAGCCCCACGAACATTGGAACCAACAATTACCAATGGGACGACGATCTGACCCTGGTTCGCGGCAAGCACTCGCTGGATCTCGGCTTCGATCTGATTCGTCTCGAATACAATATGTTCCAAACCGGCGCGGAGCACGGCTCCGAGGCTTACGCAACGCGCTACACCGGTCTGGCCTGGAGCGATCTGCTCTTCGGTGCACCGACGAGCGGCTCCTACTCCTTCCCCTCTGAGGTCGGTTTGCGACAGAGCGATCTGTCCTTCTATGCGCAGGACAATTACAAGGTCAACAACAGGCTGACCTTGAACCTGGGCGTGCACTATGAGAACTTCCTTGGCTGGCCATGGACTGAAGTTCACAACAAAGAATACGCCTTCGTTCCCTCCACCTCGACGACGGCTCTGGAGCAGGTGGGATCCAGCGGTGTTCCGAAGAGCGGATTGAGCGGCAACAACGCGAACTTTGCGCCGCGCGTGGGCGCAGCCTACAAGATCACCAACAAGACGGTCTTTCACGCCGGCTATGGCATCTACTACGCGGCGCCTGACGTCGGCAATTCGTCTACTTTGTCGGCCAATGTCCCCGTAGACGATTATTGGGTGTTCAATAATTCGGCCACTTTTGGGGCGGCTACCAACGGTACTCCATTCAACTATGCGAGGAATGGATATGTTCACACCACTGTCACGTCGGGCAGTGGGTTGCAGCCCAATACACCCGCCTTTGCCGTGGATCCGAATGACAAAACTCCATACACCGAGCAGTGGCATGCGGCTATCGAGCAGCAGATCCCCTTCTCGACCGTCCTCAAATTTGCCTATGTCGGAACGAAGGGGACCCACCTGGACAATTTTCGGGACATCAACGCGGGTCAGTTGGGATTGAATGGCGCGACCACTGTTTCCGCAGTGCGCCCCTATCCGTTCTTCGCTCAGATCAGCGAGCTGGAAACACGGCAGGTATCCAGCTATAATGCGGTGCAAGTCACGGCTGAGCGTCGCGCGCATGGACTGAGCTTCCTCGCCTCCTACACCTACAGTCACGCTTTGGACGAAGGTTCGGGTGAATCGGCCTCCGTTACGAATCCCTATAACATCCGTTACGACTACGGAAATGCGGACTACAACGTCCCGAATCGCTTTGTCGCCAGCTCGAATTACCAGTTGCCCTTCAAGGGCAGCGGGCTGCTGGGACCGCTTGAGCGTGGGTGGCAGGTAAACGCCATTGCGCAGTTCTTCGATGGCCTGCCGTTTTCCGTCGCTTCGGGCACTGCATTGGGCGATGGACTGTCGCCCCGCGCACAACTGCTTCCCGGTTTCGGCAACGGATCGCTGCCCCCCAGCAAGCGCACACTTGGGGCATGGTTCAATACCGCGGCCTTCGCGGTTCCCGCCGCGGGGACGTGGGGAAACTCGGGCCGCAATATTCTTGAAGGTCCGGGCACAAAGAGTGTAGATTTCTCAATCTTCAAGGATACCCACCTGACTGAGTCGAAGGTCCTTCAACTCCGCGCGGAGGCTTTCAACCTCGCCAACACGCCGCAGTTCAATAATCCGGCCGCAACCGCTAATACAGCCGCCATTGGAACCATCTCCTCGGCAGCTTCTGAATCAACCTTTCAACGAACTGAGCGTCAGATTCAGTTTGCGGCGAAGATCACCTTCTAACCATCCTGGCGGCGTTCAAGTCACCGAACGCCGCCACTCGATAAATAGACCGCACACTCTCCATGCACGTTCCGTTCCTTCAGGTCTACCAGAGGTCCCGTCCTATGGAAATCACCACGCGTAGTCTCTGGACACTTGTCCATGGCATGGGCTTTGGAGCCCTCTATCTACTTGCTTGCTCCGGAGCAATTGTCCTGCTCTTTTTGCGTTCCGCAACGAATGAGCACTCCACACCTAAAGGCGATCGCGTTCTCGGCATTTATCTGACCGTTATGGCTGCCGTGGCATGGCTCACCGTTCTCTCAGGAACCTATATCATTTATCCCTGGTATCGGGCCGCGCCCCCAGCTGGTGCCGCCCATCTCACGGCCTTTCCGCGCTCGCTTCTATTGTCGAATCCCGCGACAAAGCAGTGGCACTTAATCGGCATGGAGTGGAAAGAGCACGTTGCGTGGCTGGTGCCGATAGCGGTCACCATGGCCGCTTTCATAGCCATCAAATATGCTCGCGATCTTAAGCATTCTCCGCCGTTACGAACCGCGCTCTATGGGTTCGTAGCAACCTCGCTCTTCGCCGCCGGTGTTGCCGGTTTCTTCGGAGCGATGCTCGACAAGAACGCACCCGTCGACGGCGGCCAAACCATTCGTCTGGTTCAAGGAGAATAGCTGTGAGCTCACAGAGTGCGATTTCCCAGGACAGCGCCCCAGGGCTTCCTAATGGCTCCGCGGCGGCCGCCATCCTTTCCGCAGGCATCGGCTCGTTTACCCTCGCGCTTTTGACAATCGTTGCCGATCAATCGGCAACTGTGAAAAGCATGCTCTCCATTTACAAGCCCACGGGAGCTCTTTCCGGCGTAACCACTTTCGCTATGCTCGCCTGGATTGTGGTGTGGGCAATTCTCGACTGGCGCTGGCGCGGTCGCAACCCTTCCTTGAAACGCATCAACGTCATTGCGTTTGCGCTGCTTGCATTGAGCCTGCTCGCCACCTTTCCCCCATTGGGCGATCTGCTGTAATACAGCAAAGCGTGCGCGAATCAGATTGTGGAAGGAGGCCCTGACGAACCGCGCGCGAGCCTTTATCTCGTACTGCAACTTAACGGGAAACAGTTCTCAAGGAGCGTCTGCCTTGACACCCCGCAGTTCAGGCCTTAGCCTACATTTAATCGATCACGCCGAAGAGTGGCATTTCAACCTGGAACGGAATCGTATGACCGTATTCACCACAACCGCGATGTGTATTCGCTGCCGCTGTCTTTGCTGCAGTGTGCGGGGAGGTGTCGCGGGCTAGGTTCCGAATAAAGAATCTTGAATCCCTGCAGCCCACCCGCCACAAGGCGCGGTGGGATTTTTATTTTAGGCGAGCATTTTGGATCAGTCTTCATCGCCCGCAAACCACCAACCGACAAGCGACGCGACACGGCGGCAAATGCGCCGAGGAGCAAACTCAAAAACCGGGGAGTAGCAAGTGAACAAACTATATCGCAAGTTGGCCACGCCGGTGACCATCGCCAGTCTGCTGCTAGGTTCGGCAATCGCGCTGAATGCGCAGACGCAGCTGCTCAACGTATCCTACGATCCCACCCGGGAGTTCTATGAGGACTATAACCGGCTCTTTGCGCAACACTGGAAGGCCACAACCGGTCAGGATGTAGTTATCAATCAATCGCACGGCGGATCCGGGAAACAGGCGCGGGCGGTGATCGATGGACTTGAAGCAGATGTCGTTACGCTTGCCCTGGCCTACGACATCGATGCCATTGCGCAGAATGGGTTGCTGGAGAAGGATTGGCAATCGAAGCTACCGTATAACAGCACGCCTTACACATCGACAATCGTGTTACTGGTGCGCAAGGGGAACCCTCTTCATATTCGTGATTGGGACGATCTGGTACGTCCGGGCGTTAAAGTGATCACACCGAATCCGAAGACCTCGGGAGGAGCCCGGTGGAACTATCTCGCGGCTTGGGGCTACGCGCTGCGCAAGTCCGGCAACAATGAACAAAGCGCAAGAGATTTCATGAAGAAGTTGTACGGCAATGTGCCGGTACTGGACTCCGGCGCCAGAGGCTCCACCACCACCTTTGTGCAGCGCGGCGTTGGGGATGTCCTCATCGCCTGGGAAAACGAAGCGCTTCTTGCTCTGAAGGAGTTTGGTTCCGACAAGTTTGAGATCGTGATTCCGTCGGCCACAATTCTTGCCGAACCCCCGGTCGCGGTAGTGGACAAGGTGGCTCGCCAACATGGCACAGAGAAGGTAGCGCACGCCTATCTCGAGTATCTGTATTCGCCCGAAGCGCAGGACCTGGCAGCGAAGTATTTTTATCGACCTCGACTAAAGGCGGTTGCGGACAAGTACTCGAATGTCTTTCCCAAGGTCAACACCTTCACCGTGTTGGAAGGGTGCGGCGGCTGGCAGAACGCGCAGGCCAAACACTTCAGCGATGGCGGCACTTTCGATCAGATCTATGAGAAGTAGGGAAATTGCATGCCGGTGATGCAAGCGAACAAATCGTGGAGATTCGTCACGCGGAGTTCGCCGCTTCCCGGATTCCGGCTGACCTTTACTTTCACGATGATCTATCTGACGATGATTGTATTGATCCCCCTCGCGGCTATTCTTCTGCGCGCAGCCCGGGAAGGTTTCTTTGGATTTCTGCACACGGTGACTGCTCCACGCGTGTTAGCGTCGTATCGCGTCACGCTGGGATCGGCAGGTTTGGCGGCTTTACTCTCCGCAGTCTTCGGAATGCTGCTGGCTTGGGTACTGGCGCGGTACGACTTTCCCGGCAAGCGCGTCGTAGATGCGCTTGTGGATCTGCCCTTCGCGTTGCCCACCGCAGTTGCTGGAATTTCGCTGACCGCGCTCTACACCGAGCAAGGATGGATTGGGCGCTACCTTGAGCCTCACGGAATCCATGTCGCTTTCACTCCAATCGGCATCGTTTTGGCCATGTCCTTTGTGGGTTTCCCTTTTGTCGTGCGCAGCGTGCAACCCGTGCTGGAGGATCTGGACCCGGCAATGGAAGAGGCCGCCGCAAGCCTGGGCGCAAATGTGTGGCAGCGCTTTACGCGTGTCATTGCTCCGGTGACATTTCCCGCTCTGTTGACCGGAACGGCGCTGGCGTTTGCCCGTGCGGCCGGCGAATACGGCTCGGTGATCTTCATCGCAGGCAACATGCCGATGAAGACCGAGATTACAGCGCTGTTGATTGTGACCAAGCTGGAGGAGTACGACTACTCGGGAGCCGCCGCGATCGCGGGGGCGATGCTGGCTTTGTCCTTCGCTGTCATGCTGCTGGTGAATCTTCTGCAGTGGTGGGGGCAAAGGCGAGAGGGGAATCGCACGTGAGCGGTCATCGCGCAGTCTCGTCCTCCGCTCTGCTGCAGCCTTCGCTTGCGCAGCAGGTTGGCCGCGTGACATTGATCGTGTTGGCGCTTCTGTTTCTCCTTGTGTTTCTGGTCCTGCCGGTCGCGGCTGTTTTCACCCAGGCTCTGTCTCAGGGTTGGAAGATGTATCGCGACTCGATTTCCCAGGCTGACGTGCTGTCTGCGTTACGCCTCACAGGGCTGGTCGCAGGCATCGCAGTGCCCCTCAATCTAGTTTTTGGCGTCGCCGCAAGCTGGGCGATTACCCGCTTTGAGTTTCATGGCAAGAGCCTGTTGATTACGTTGATCGACATTCCGCTCTCGGTCTCGCCGGTGGTCGCAGGAATGATGTATGTGGAAGTCTTCGGGCTGCATGGATGGCTTGGTCCATGGCTGTCAGAGCATAACCTGCATGTAATTTTCGCCGTTCCTGGAATCGTTCTGGCTACGGTCTTTGTCACATTTCCGTTCGTAGCCCGGGAACTTATCCCCTTCATGCAGGCCCAAGGCAGCGACGAAGAAGTTGCCGCTGTTGTTCTAGGCGCAAGCGGCTGGAACGTCTTCTCGCGCGTGACGCTGCCCAACATCAAATGGGCACTTCTGTACGGAACCATCCTGGCGGCCTCGCGCTCCATAGGAGAGTTCGGAGCTGTCTCGGTGGTCTCCGGCCACATTCGGGGCAAGACTACCACGCTTCCACTGCAGGTGGAGATGCTCTACAACGAATACAACTTTACCGCAGCGTTTGCGGCAGCTTCGCTTTTGACACTGGCGGCGGTCGTCACATTGGGGATCAAGAAGGTTCTCGAAGTGACAACCGGGCTTCGTCGAGAAAATGAAGAGGAAGAAGCCGAATCATGAGCATCCGAATCGAACATATCAGTAAACGTTACGGCTCATTTACTGCCCTTTCCGACGTCAGTCTGACAATCGAAAGCGGCGAATTGGTGGCGCTACTGGGACCGTCTGGATCGGGAAAGACAACGCTGCTGCGGATTATTGCGGGTCTCGAGTCGCCCGACGAAGGGTCAATTCTACTTCACGGAGAGGAATCAACGCGGCATAGCGCATCGCGGCGCGGAATCGGATTTGTCTTCCAGCATTACGCACTCTTCCGTCATATGACGATCTTCGAAAACGTCGCGTTCGGGCTACGCGTTCAATCAAGACTGTTGAGGCCATCCCGGCCGAACATCCGGGAGCGAGTGAGGGAATTGCTCCATTTGGTGCAACTGGATTCATTCGCGGAGATGTACCCCGAGCAGTTGTCCGGAGGACAGAGGCAGCGCGTGGCATTGGCGCGCGCTTTGGCCGTTAAACCAAGAGTTCTGCTGCTTGACGAACCATTCAGCGCGTTGGATGCAAAGGTGCGCAAGGAACTGCGCGATTGGCTGCGTCGCATTCATGATGATTTGCATGTGACCACGGTGCTTGTGACGCACGATCAGGAAGAGGCGCTCGAGGTTGCTGATCGCGTTGCGATTCTGAATCGAGGTGAGCTGGAACAAACGGGAACGCCTGAATCCATATATGACAACCCGGCCTCCCCGTTCGTCTATAACTTCTTGGGGAATGTCAATCTCTTCCACGGGCGTCTACTGGCAGAACTCTCGTTTGAGGAGCGTGCGGGAGGCACACAGAAATCCATTCATTCTGCAATCGGATTTGTTCGTCCGCACGAGCTGGAGCTATCGCGCAGTCTTCCCGCTGACAGGAGGGCCGTTGTAGCCAGTGTTCTACGCGTTCATGCAGCGGGTCCACAAATTCGCCTGGAACTGAGTATTGCGGGGAGCGGCAGGTCGGTGGCCGCAGAGTTGGGCAGGAAGCAGTTTGAGCAACTAGCACTGGTTCCAGGGGACAAGGTCTTCGTCTGGCCGCAATACATTCGCTTGTTTCACGATGATCGGGCGATGTCGCTCCTGCTTGACCAAGGAGCCGGCATCTGAAGGTCCCGATTACAAAGTGACTGCGCCAGCACCGGCAGCATCCTCGGCCAGTTCAATCGCAATCATCAAACGCCCGTCGTATCGATGTGCAAAGCGTATCTTCTACTGATGAGGTCAACCTGTGAACCATCCTGCGTATCTGGAGATTGCTCAGCAGTTGGATGTCTTTTCCACCTTGACATCAAGCGCGTACGATGTTATTTCTGAACTTGGATCGGAAACATTCTGATCCAAAACATTGCAAGAGATTCGAATGGTGAACAACAGAGTGACTTTGACCTCGCATTCCGGACCAATCAGCGCCTCGCTTCCTCAGCGGGCAACGCGTCTGGGCTGTTGTTAATACACCAAACATCTCCTTCCTAACAACATTTCTCTGATTTCAATCAGCATGCATTGCCTGCACAGGCACTGTGTGTGTCTGGATTGTCAGAGATATCAACTTCCTCTCGCCGCACAGGCGCATTTCATCGTGTTCCAAGGGTTATAAATGAGAACGAATTTCAGGAGAGCCATACCGGTCTATCCGGCGCTCATTGTTGGTAGTTTGTTGTTTGGCCGCCTGACCCTTCCCAGCCTCCTCACCCCTGTCACTGCGGCGCCCTCGGGCCAACAAGCGGCAACAGCTCAACAGGCGCCGACACCTGGGCAGGCGGCCTTCTTTGAGAAGAACATCCAGCCGATTCTTATCTCGCACTGCTACGGCTGCCATTCTGCGGATACCCGGTCCGCTGGCGGGCTGCGCCTCGATGATCGCGATGCCATCCTGATCGGTGGCAAATCAGGCCCGGCAATAATCCCCGGCGCCCCCGGCGACAGCCTTCTCATCCATCGGGTCCTCGCCGATGATCCAAGCAAAGCGCGGATGCCTAAAGGCGAAGATGAACCGCTCTCAGATAAAGAGATTGCGGACTTGAAGACATGGATCGCTCAAGGGGCCCCGTGGCCCGCCGGCGCAAATGCATCCGCCTCCGACGATCAGCCCGCACCCATCAAGACCGCAGCCAATCGGATCTCCAAACCGATCCTCTATCCGCGGCCTGGCACGCCTGAGCAACTCGCTTACTTCGAAAAAAATGTTCGCCCAATCCTTGTGAATCGCTGCTACAACTGCCACTCCGATGCCTTCAAGGAGGCGGGCGGCCTGCGCGTCGATATTGGCATCGCTATCTTCACCGGCGGCAACGACGGCCCCGTCATTGCTCCCGGGCATCCGGAAAAGAGCCTACTTATCGAACGCGTCAAGAGCCCAAACGTCAAGAAGCGCATGCCCCAGGAAAGCATTGAAGCTTTACCACCCGCAGAAATTGCGATTCTGGAAACATGGATCAAGGATGGCGCAGCATGGCCAGATGAGACTGAAAAACTTCCGCAAACTCCAGCGCGCATCGCGGAGAATTACAAGAAGCTAAGAGTCAGGTGGTGGTCGTGGCAGCCGCTAACGAACCCCAACGTACCTGCAGTGACGAATACAGCATGGCCTCAAAGTAATATCGACCATTTTGTCCTTGCCAAGCTTGAAGAAAACAAACTGGCACCGGTCAAGAACGCGGATCCGACAACTCTGATTCGCCGCCTGAGTTATGACCTGACCGGGCTCCAACCGACCCCGTCAGAAGTCAAGGCATTTGAAATCGATCATTCACCCCAGGCCTATAACAAGCTTGTGGATCGGCTGCTTGCTTCGCCTCAGTACGGTGAACGATGGGGACGCCACTGGCTCGATGTGGCCCGTTACGCAGAGTCCTCCGGCCCGTCGCGCAACATGCCCTATCCCAATGCGTGGCGCTATCGAGACTACGTCATTGATGCGGTGAACAGAGACATTCCCTACAACCGCTTCATCCAGGAACAGATTGCCGGCGATCTACTTCCCGCCGCAACTCCAGCCGAGCGCGACCGGCTGCTGATTGCAACCGGCTATCTGTCCCTTGGTCCGAAGGACGTAAATCAGCGCTTCAAGGCCCGCTTCAAGATGGACAACGTCGATGACCAGATCGACACGGTCACACGCTCCACGATGGCGCTGACGGTCTCTTGCGCCCGCTGCCACGACCATAAGTTTGACCCCATTCCGACCACGGATTACTATGCGCTGGCCAGCATTTTCACCAGCACTACCGATGCTGCGGGCCTGGGCAGCAAAATGGGTGGCGCGAGCTTGCAGTACTACGAGCCCAAATTACTTGGCTACCTGAGCACTGCGGAGAAAGCTCCCAAGGTTCCACAAGACCAGGTGAACAAGCTTAAAGCTCAGGCGGATGCCGCAAAAAAAGCCCTGGATGATTTCGATCAGAAATATGAAGCCGAACTGAAGGCAGATCCTGGCGGTCCGACCATGGGCGACGAACATAAGAAGCAGCGTGCCGCGCTAGCGAAGAGCTATATCCATCTCAGCGAGGAGCTCAAACTTACCAATGATTTGGGCGAACTTGGCTACGGGGTCCAAAGTGCGCGCGATGGTGTTATCACTGATACTGCGGTACGTATTCGCGGCGTCGAAGAGCGTCATGGGCCGATCTCACCCCGCGGATTTCTCTCATTGGTCAACTTTGCAGACGCGCCTAAAATTCCAGCAGACCACAGTGGCCGACTGGAATTGGCGCAGTGGATTACGAATCCTGAGAATCCGCTTACGCCGCGCGTCTATGTCAACCGTATTTGGCAACACCTCTTCGGCACGGGATTAGTCAGCACCGTAGACAACTTCGGTTCCATGGGCGACCAGCCGGCTAACCCTCAACTGCTTGACTATCTCGCCCAGGACTTTATCCAGAATGGATGGTCTACGAAGAAACTGATTCGCGAGATCGTTCTTACACGCGCCTATCGGCTTGGCAGCGAAGTCCCTGCAGGGTATCGCGACATCGATCCGGCCGATCACCTGATCTGGCGTCACGCTCCTCGCCGCCTGGAAGCCGAGGAGATTCGCGATAGCATCCTTCAATCCTCCGGCCGTCTCAATCTCAATCATCCCAACGGCTCTCCGTCTATGGCACTAAGAGTCATCGAGATGCGCGACGACGGCCCGGCTGTCCATTCCGTTCTGCAGGCAGCCGATCGCAGTCCCTATCGAAGCATCTATCTTCCGCAACTACGTGGCGAGGTTCCGCGACCGCTTGCGGCATTCGATCCCGTCTCGCAGACTCTCGTTACCGGCCAGCGCGAGGAAACAACGGTTCCAACACAGGCACTCTTCATGCTCAATTCCCCCTTCGTCCGTGAGCAGTCTCTCGATCTGGCAAACAACCTGCTCGCCGCCGGGCACGCAGACGATGCGCAGCGAATCCGGCAGGTATACGAACGAACCCTCGCTCGTGATCCCTCGCCTCAAGAAGCCGCGAGAGTCAAAGCGTTCCTTGCGCAATACTCAGTGTCATGGCTCAAAGCGCATCCTCAAACTTCCCCGACCACCCATAACAACAGTGTTCAAGCCGGTAAGACGGCAAGTCTACCGGCCAACAATCAAGCGTCCGACATTACCGCTGGAATTATCCGGTCCGACGATCTAGGCCAGGACGATCCTGACGATACCAGTAAGCAATTCGCAGACGATGCTCCTATCGTCATCTTCCCCGATTCAGCGAAGAAGGCAGCATGGGCGGCATTTGTGCAATCGCTCTATGGCTCTGCGGAGTTTCAATTCGTTCGCTAAAACCAAGATCTCGCGCCAAGAAAATGGAGAACACAGAATATGTCTGAACAGAATCCTTTCGTCGTCTCTCGCCGCAGCCTACTGCGTGCCGCCGGTGCCGGCTTTGGTCAGCTGGCCCTGGCCGGACTCCTTGGCTCGATTGCGGACAAAGCTGCAGCCCAGGAATTGAACGCCAACAATCCGCTTGCCCCCAAGCGGCCGCCTCTTCCCGCTAAAGCCAAGCGCATCATCTTCCTGTTCATGGAAGGCGCCATGTCGAGTGTCGACACCTTCGAATACAAGCCGGAGCTGGAGAGAAGCAACGGCAAGGCCGGACCCGGCGGTGGCACCATCACCGCTTCGAGATTCAAATTCAGACAATACGGTAACTCAGGCGCTCACTTCTCTGAGTTACTTCCTAACATCGCCACGCATGCCGACGAGCTATGCTTTCTGCGGGGCCTTTATACCGATACTCCAGCCCACCCTCAAGCCGTTGTGCAGTTACACACCGGTAGCGCTAACGCGGCACTAACCCGTCCCAGTTGGGGATCGTGGTTGCTCTATGGACTCGGCACCGACAATCAAAATTTGCCCGGTTATATAACCATTAATCCTCCCATCGCATTTGGCGGAGCGGCGAACTATGGCAGCGCATTTCTTCCCGCCTACTATCAGGGCACTGCAATAACTGATCAGGGCTTCATGCCGAATATCAAGCCAGCAACCGGGAAAAACCTTGAACGCCAGCAGCTTGACCTCATTCAGGACTTCAACCGCGAAGCCGCATCCGCACCCGGCGCACCCGATGCCGTCGACGGAGTAATCAAGTCCTATGAGTTAGGCTTCCGCATGCAGGACTCCGTTCCGGAATTGCTCGATATCTCAAAAGAGCCGCAGCACATCCTTGATGCCTATGGCGTGAAGCCCGGCCTCGAAGGCTCTTTCGCCCGCCAATGCCTCATGGCCCGCAGACTCAGTGAAGCCGGCGTTCGCTTTGTCGAGATCAGGCAGGGCGGCTGGGATCACCATACCAACCTTCACCAGGGTCTGATTGATCAGTCGCGGATGATCGATCAACCAACCTCAGCTTTGCTCACGGATCTTGCGCAGCGCGGACTGCTTGAGGATACTCTTGTACTGTTTGGCTCCGAGTTTGGCCGCCTGCCCACTGCGCAGGGCGCGGATGGCCGCGACCATAACATCACCGGCTACGCCATGTTCATGACCGGCGCCGGCGTGAAGAAAGGCTTCAGCTACGGGGGAACCGACGAGTTGGGCATGACCGCTGTCGAAGGCCGCATGCATATCAATGACCTGCACGCCACGTTACTCGGACTAATGGGAATTGACCACGAGCAGCTGACCTATCGATATGAAGGGCGCGACTTTCGGCTCACCAATGTTGCTGGCGTTGTCCAGCATCAGGTCTTTGCCTGATGCTCACTTCTACGTACAGATAACATGCGACTGCGGCCTGGCAAGAGAAACAGCCGAGATGGTAAATCCTGAAAAGAGCTCCGCGCGATGACTAGCCAGGCGGGGGACTATGGCGATTCCTAGGACGATCATTACAACGAGAGCTCCTGCGGAGGTGATCCTGATTCGCATTCTCGTTGGTTGGGTTTTCCTGTCGGAAGGCATAGAAAAGTTTCTCTATCCCGCAGAACAGGCTGCCAGCCGATTTGAAAGGATACCCATCAACCAGGGCAAACGCATTTGGATTCTTCGCATACAGGTTTCAAGCCGGAAAGTTGATTCATGCGGCATCGGCCAGCTTCTCGTCGCGGAAATTTGCGTTTTTGAGGGCAATGTGCGAGCAAATTAACACTGTCAGAAGCCAAATTCAGACAGGCTCGGGATTTTTCTGCAGCTCGGATGTCAAGGAAATTCCAAATGCGTTTGCCCTGACCCATCAACCCGGCTTCGCATATTATGAGACCTTTCGTGGGCATAATCGGGATTGCTTTCGGAATGTTGATCCTGGTTGGCCTTCTTACGCGCATCGCGGCCGTCTTGTTGTTGATCAACATCAGTGTAGCCATCCTGTCCACCAAAATACCGATCCTCTTCGGCCACAGGTACGGGCTGCCGAGACTTGCGCACTACAATTTGTGGGGCATGTTGCACTAAGCTCGTACCGGCCTCTCGATGTGGCTTGGCTTCCGGTCGCGAAACAGATGAGCCCAGTACTCACGGATGTGACTTGGGCCACACCCGCGCACTGGAACGGAACACCAGCAGCCGAACCGACTTGCGACTTCGGCCCAGCGTCAGGATGAACAGCCGCGTGCGCCGGTGCTTGCCACTGTCGGGATCGCGCACCATCGGCCCCGTGCCGTAGTCAACCTGCGCCTCTTCACCGAGTTTGGTCTCGATGATCGCCCGCGCTTCCGGTGTTGCGGCGCCGCTCAAATTGCGCACGAATCGCCTCACGCTCTGGTAGCCACCCGCGAACCCATGGCTGTCGACCAGATCCTGCCAGATTCCCATCGCGTTCCGGTCGCGCTCCAACTCCAGCGCGATTAGTTCACGGTAAGGTTCGCAGCTGCTCGCCGGTCCGCAACCCGGTTTCTTGCCTAAAAAGTCGGTGATCACCTCGATGGCCGGTTTTGAATCTCCGGTCTCAGAGTCGGTGATCGGGTCTATGGCCGCTTTTGAAGGACTGTGGCGTCCCCAGCCGCCGGGACGCCGTAAGGCAATCCCCGCGCCGCGAAGATAGTCGCCCGCCGTTTCCCGGCGCACTCCGGTCGCCTGCTCGATGCGCCGCAACGACCAGCCCAGCCTGCCCAATGCGATGACTTGTTCTCGTTTTTCTCTGCTCAAGACGTGGCTCATGACCACAGAGGCTAACTTCCCCCGGCGGCAGCTCTGTCTTAAGCCCTCCCTCTATGGCCGCTTTTGGGTGATCACCGAGGTCTAGCCTACCCTTTGCTTAGGCTATGTCAGACTTCGCCCAGGCATGTGGCTCGGAAAGCTCTCGGTTGATTCCAAAATGCGCTCACGGGCAGTGGAACCCAAACCACATGGCCGTGTAGCCGAACCCTGATTAGAGGAAGCAGGGCACAGATTGTTGATCGAATGGTTTGGCACGAGCCGCTCGACAGTTGAAATCTGTGAGCAATTCATTCACGGGGTTGCGGTCGGCCGCCTTATTCCGCCTTGTTCTTGTTCCCTTCCTCGGGCTTTGGCGCTGCGGCGAGTTTTAAAATGAGCAACTTCCATGAGGTGACCATACGACTTGAGTCGCCCACGATTCGCTTGTCTCCGGAAGAACTTGGCTTGGGGGACCCGCCTCCCGATTGGGGTCGAGAGCAGAGATTCATGTCAAAGGAGCGCTTGACCATCACGGAGATCATTAGTATCATGGAAATCATGGATAGTGCGGTTATATCAGAGTCTCTAACAGCTTCTGCAGCCCTCCTTGAGCCTACCGGCATTCATACGCTCGATGTTCGCCATGCCATGGACAAACTCATTGCAGCGGTCTCTCCCGAGCAAAGCCATCCCAACGCGGCTTACGGTGTCGTGATCTACCATGCCGACAAGAGGGTCCCGGCGCCCAACATGCTGAGTGCGACCGGTTGGTTCGTCCAAGCCTATCTGAAGGGATGGACCGCTCTCTCGAAGATGGAAGTCGGAGTGGTGAGCGCTGGAGAAAAAGGGAACGCTCTTATCGGTGTGCTCGAACACAGCAATGTCCGCTACATCGTAAAGGTATTCGTGGGCAAGGCAGCGGTGAGCGCTCTAAAAAAAGAAGCGAAGCCATCGCCTGGCGTCTACATCAACACGGCCCATCTCGACACGCTCTTGCTTGACGATCTCAGGCTGCCTCACCTTCCCGAGCGATTCCGAAACATGCCTCTCGTCATGCAGGTAGAAGAGAAAGAACAAAAGAACGATGAACCGTTGCCCGGATGGGAGAACTTCGTCAAAGCCACCTTCGATGAGATTGAAGCTCAGGAAACGATCGACCGCGATACGGTGGAATGGCGAAGCCAGTTCATGAAGAACAATCCAAGCTGGACCGCGAAGGATGTTGCGGATCAAAGTACCAGTACTGCGAAGAATCGAGCTGCGCTCGCCTCGCGCTGGGCTCAAGAAGGAAAGATCTTCGCGGTGAAA
>Ga0326727_10004580_pt1 | contig 41217 bp, 32 predicted proteins | sample MB2enrmetagenome_FD_207643 | JGI IMG/M metagenome (GOLD analysis project Ga0326727, IMG submission 207643) | Lab enriched peat soil microbial communities from McLean, Ithaca, NY, United States - MB29MY | ecosystem: Environmental > Terrestrial > Soil > Wetlands > Peat | place: USA: New York...
ACTCGCTCAAGCAGGGCAAGAGCGGAGTGGGCCCGATAACTCGCTTCGACGCATCTCGAACCGAAACTAAAATCGCGGCCGAAGTGAAGAACTTCGACCCCCTCCTCTACATGGACAAGAAAGAGGCCCGCAAGATGGCCAATTTCGCCCAGTTCTGTGTAGCCGCGGCAGTCCAGGCCTGGCGCGACGCGGGCCTCGGCGAGGGTTTCGTGGCCGCCGAAGGCGAGACTGCGCCTAAACTGCCCTACGCGGCAGATCGCGTCGGCACAATAATGGGCATCGGCATAGGAGGCATCGAGTCCCTCCTCGAGTCGCACTGCAAGCAACTCGAGTCGGGACCAGACCGCATGCCGCCGATGACCGTCCCCCTCATGATCGCGAACGAAGGCCCTGCGAACATCGCGATGCGCCTGGGGCTCCACGGGCCGGCCTTCACCGCGGTCACTGCCTGCGCCTCGGGCACCGACGCATTGGGCCAGGCCCTCGATCTCATCCGCTCAGGAAGGGTCGACGCGATGGTCGCGGGCGGGGCCGAGGCCGCGGTCACCGAGTTCACGATCGGCGGCTTTTGCCGCCTCCAGGCTCTCTCCACGAAGTACAACGACCATCCCGATCTCGCCTCCAGGCCCTTCGACAAGGACCGTGACGGATTTGTCCTAGGCGAGGGCTCAGCGGCCCTCGTCCTCGAGGACTGGGACAAGGCGGTCGCGCGTGGCGCTCATATATACGCCGAGTTCGCCGGCTACGGCGCGAGCTGCGACGCCTACCATCTCACCGCCCCGGATCCCACAGGAAACGGTGGCGCGCGCGCCATAGCCTACGCCCTCGCGGATGCGCAACTGAAGCCCGAAAATATCGACTACTATAACGCCCACGGCACCTCGACCGAGATCAACGACAAGGTCGAGACCCTCATGATCAAGAACGCCTTCGGCGATCACGCGAGAAAGCTCGCGATCTCCTCGACGAAGAGCATGACCGGCCATATGCTCGGCGCGGGGGGCGCAATCGAAGCGGTCGTCTGCATAAAGGCGATAAACGACGGCTTCGCGCCGCCGACCATCAATCTCGACAATCCCGACATAGAGAACGGCTGCGACCTCGACTACGTTCCAAAGGTCGGCAGGAGCATGAAGATCGACGCGGCGGCCTCGGCCTCCCTGGGCTTCGGTGGACACAATGGCGTCGTCGTATTCAAGAAGGCGCAGAAATGAACGAGCGACAGAGCGATGAAGCGGCGCTCGCGGAGGTTAAGGAGTACCTGCCCCACCGCAAGCCCTTTCTCTTTGCGGACAGGGTCGAGATAGAAGGCGATAAGATACTTGGCTACAAGACTTTCTCCGACGAAGAGTTCTTCTTTAAAGGCCATTTCCCGGGCTACCCTGTCGTGCCGGGAGTCATCGAGCTCGAGACGCTGGCCCAACTCGGCGGCGTCGGAGTGCGAAAGATGGGAATCGTGGGAGCAGGCACTTTCTTCCTCGCAAAGATCAAGGAAGCGAGATTCCGCCGCCAGATTCGCCCCGGCGAGACCCTCAGGGCCGAGATAGTCAACCTCAAGGCCAGTCCCCACATCGTGCATCAGAAGGGCATGGGCTACGTCGGCGATGAAGTCGCGGTCGAGGCCGAGTGGATATCCATAGCAGGGGACGGCGACGTCACCCAAGGCGCAGGAGGCGCGAAATGATACTGAAACCAATGGTCCGCAACAATATCTGCCTCAACGCGCATCCTCTGGGCTGCGCGAAGGAGACGGAGCGACAGATAGCCTACGTGCGCAAGCACGCCGATTCTTACGCAAGGCTCAAGGCACCGAAGGCGGTCCTTGTCGTCGGCTGCTCGACAGGCTACGGCTTGGCCTCGCGCATAGCCGCGGCTTTCGGCTTCGGCGCGCCCACTGTGGGCGTCTCCTTCGAACGAAGCCCTTCCGACACGAAGACCGGAACGCCCGGCTGGTACGACAACCGCGCCTTCGAGGAGGCAGCGAAAGCCGCCCGGCTCCCGGCCATCACCCTCGACGGCGACGCCTACGCGAAGGATATGAAATCGCGGGTAGCCCAGGCAGCCCGCGACCTGGGGATAAAGTTCGACCTCATCATCTATTCCCTCGCATCCCCCGTGCGCACCGATCCCGAGACGGGCGTCATGTACAAGTCAGTGATCAAGCCCATAGGCGGCGCCTATCGCGGACGGAATGTCGACATGTTCACGAGCGCGCTCTCTTTCGCGGAGGTCCAAGGCGCAACCGAAGAGGAAGCCGCGAGCACCGTGAAGGTGATGGGCGGCGAGGACTGGGAGCTCTGGATGGACGCGCTCAGGGCCGAGGGAGTCCTTGCGCCGGACGCGACTACGGTCGCCTATTCCTATATCGGCCCCGAGCTCTCCTGGGCGATCTACCGCGACGGCACGATCGGCAGGGCGAAGGACCACCTCGAGGGCAGCGCCAAGCGCATCAACCAAAGCGCAAAAGACGGGCTCAAGGCATACGTCTCGATCAACAAGGCGGTCGTCACTCGCTCGAGCGCGGTTATTCCCGTCATTCCCCTCTACATCTCAATCCTCTTTAAGGTGATGAAGGAGAGGGGCATCCATGAGGACTGTGTCGCTCAGATGGATAGACTCTTCCGTGAGCGCCTCTACTCGGGTCAGAAGATTCCCCTCGACGGCGAGGGCCGTATCCGCCTCGACGAGCTCGAGATGGGAGCCCAGGTTCAGGCGGAGGTTAGCGCGCGCATGGCCAAGATCAACGAGGGCAACCTCTCCGAGCTCGCGGACGTGACGGGCTTCCGCTCGGAGTTCCTCCGCATCCACGGCTTCGAAGTCGATGGCGTGGATTATAACGCCGAGATCTCGACGACTTAGCCCCGGACATCTCCGAGCGGCCGGGTCAGACGCGTCGAGTGAAGATGTTATCCCGGACGATAGCTCTGCAGACCGTGCCATGCCCTTGGTCGAAATATACCTTGCCATGAAGCTGCAGCTCGACGATCGAGACGACGGTCTGCAATCCTATCTTGCCGTCCCTGCGGAAATCGAAACCGCTGGGCAAACCAATGCCGTCGTCGGCCACCGACAGCTCCAGCAGCCCGGGCGCGCTCCGCTTCATGGAGACGGTTATCGAGCCTCCTCTATCGCCGGGGAACCCGTGCTTCACGGCGTTGACGATGAGCTCGTTTAGCATTAGGCCGCAAGGGATCGCGACATCAATCAAGGAAACGATGCCCGATTCCACGTTGACGACGATCCCGACGTCCGTCCGCCCCTCGAGGTAAGCCTTCCCGATCTCGCCGACGAGGTCCTCGATGTACTCCCCCAGGTCGATCCTCGAGAGGTCCTTCGATTCGTAGAGCTTCTGGTGAACGAGCGACATCGACATGATGCGCCCGATCATCGTGCTCAATATCTCGCTCGAGCGCTCGTCTCCGCACGAGGCTGCCTCCAAGCTTAAGAGGGAGGCGATCAGCTGCATGTTGTTCTTGGTGCGATGATATACTTCCTGGAGGAGGACGTCCTTCTCCCGCAGTGAGCGGGACATGGCCTCCTCTGCCGCGATGCGATCCGAGATATCGATGCAGCTTACCCGCATAATCCTCTTCCCTTCCGCGGGAATCCTGGTGAGGCGGACCTCGCAGGTAAGGACGTCGCCGTCAGGGCGACGAATACGGCGCTGGACGAGGACGGTACCGCCTTCGATCGCCCTGGCCGTGGAGGCAGCGATGCTTTCCTCTATCGGCAGGCCGTCGGCACGAACGTCGCCATAGAGCTCGACGGGCCTCATCCTGAGGATCTCCTCGCTACTCCTGCCGAACAGGCTTTCCGCGCGGCGGTTACAGGTGAGGAATCCATTTTCGAGATCATACATCAAGATCGCGTCCGGGGCCTCCTCGACGAGTACTCGATTAAGCTCTTCGCTCATCTTAAGCTCTTCTACTACCTTGAGCTCGGATGCCCGTGAATCCGCGAGGTTTTCACGCATCGCGTTGAAGGAACGCACGAGCAAATCGAATTCGTCGCCGCTGTGCTCCTTATCAATGGAGAGGGGCGGCGCGCTCATCTTCGCATCCAGGCCTTCTATATATTCCGCTATTTGTGCGAGCGGCTTTGTCACCATCGTCGAGAACAGGTATGTGATGAGCAAAGACTCGATAATGACGAAGATCACTTGAAAAACGACCGAGAGGAAGACCCCGGCAAGGACGTCTAACAGGATGCGCTGCGAATCGACCTCGATCCGAAGAGCGCCGATCTCTTCCCCTCCCCCCCTCTGAGAATACCGCCGCAGAGGGAAGCTCTGCAGGACAGCCCCCTTCGCTCTTTCGCCGCTCGCGACTACGATCTCCCCCCCATCGACTATATCGACGTATTCGATATAGGGGTAGAATCTGAACCCGTCCACGAGCGCCTGAAGGACGTTCGTTTCGTAGCTCCATAGGGCCTCGACGATGCCGGCGTTCTGTACTTCGCGAACATTCGCTATCTCCCTGTCGATCATCGCGCTCTTGTTACCATACTCGAAAGTCGTGACAAGGGACGAAAAGACGACGATGAATGCGGATGAGGCGACGAGAGCATACTTCAACGCGCGTCGCCGCACGGTATGTCTTCTTTCCATTGGCTTGCGAGTCAATCGCATGGCTTTCCCGCAAAACGTTTGGGCTGCGAATGGCAAGAAAGACAAAATGGAAAATGAAGCAGGACAAACATAGTCTTATTTTATGGTGCGCATGCGCGTAGTCAAGTCTGAGGCCTATGCTTTCCCAAATCCGCTTCGCAGGATAACCTCAGACCTATGAACATCCTCATCCTCGAAGCCGACGAGGTCGGCGCCCGCCTGCCTCGCTCCGACCGGCGCTGGGAACACGTGAAGAAGGTGCTCAAGAAAGGGCCGGGCGACAGGCTGGCGGCGGGAATCGCCGGCGGAGAGGCTGTAATCGGTCAGGCGATCGTCCGCGAGCTCGACGATTCGGGGATCGTCTTTGACTTCGAAAGACTCGAGGGCTCTTCCGGCGCTCCGCCCGAGCTCGCGCCCATCATCCTCGTCCTCGGCTTCCCGAGACCCATCCAGGCGAATAGGATACTCAAGGATCTAACGAGCCTCGGCGTCTCCGAGATCCATCTCACGGGCACGGACCTGGGCGAGAAGTCTTATGCCCAGAGCTCGATCTTCAAGGACAGAGACTTTCGCGCGCCCTTGATCGAAGGGGCCGAGCAAGCGGGCAATCCACGTCTGCCCGTTGTCTACACGCACAGGAACCTCGCTCGATGCTTGGAAACGTTGGACGCCGAGCGTTCCGGAACGAGCATATTCTTGCATCCCTATGGAGTCGAGCGGCGCATGGGCGAGCTGTCCGCGCTTACGGCCCCTTTGACCCTGGCGGTGGGAAGCGAGCGGGGGTGGACTGAAAGGGAATTGGCACAGCTGCGTCAGGCGGGCTTCGAGGCCCGTAGTCTCGGGACTCGGATTCTCAAGACCGAAACCGCTACCCTCGCGGCCGTAACCCTCGCGCTAGCCCACCTAGGCATACTCTAGCGTAGGCGAAAATCGAACTAGCTACATTTTCGTTGATATATATACCTAATCAACTGCATTTCTATATAAAAGAATCTTGACGGCTCCTCCTCCAAGCCTCTAGACTCCCCCAATAACTTCGAGGTTATCGGAACATAGTTTCGAAGAAAAAGGGAGGAACAGACAAGATGAGGAAAAGACTTCTCGTCGGCGCGTCGCTCGTAGCGGCGTTCTGCCTCGGCTCCATGACAATCGGCGCCGAGGAGCAGACCATCAAGATCGCTACCCAGAGCCCTCTCTCGGGCGGCCAGTCCGCGGTCGGCACCGACATCAAAAACGGCGCCCAGCTCGCGATCGAGCAGCTTTCAGGACCCCTCGCCAAGCTCGGTTTCAAGGTGGTCCTCGCACCCTTCGACGATCAGGCTAACCCCGATACGGGAGTAGCCAACGCGAAGAGCATCGTCGCCGATCCCGATATCCTCGCGATCATCGGACACTACAATTCAGGCGTGCAGATTCCCTCCTCCGAGGAATATCACGCAGCGGGCCTCGTCAACGTATCACCTGCGAACACGAACCCGAAAGTGACCGACCGCGGCTACGCCGAAATCAACCGCATCTGCGGTCGCGACGACGTCCAGGGCGTCGTCGGCGCCCAGTACGCCTCGTCCAAGGGCATCAAGAGCGCCTACGTCCTCCACGACAAGACGGCTTACGGTCAGGGCATCGCGGAGTACTTCCAGCGCGAGGCTAAGAAGCTCGGCATCAAAGTGCTCGGCTTCTCCGGGACCGAGGAGAAGGCCAACTTCGACTCCATCCTCACACCCATACTCGCATCCAAGCCTCAGCTGATCTATTTCGGCGGTATGTTCGACCAGTCCTCGGTACTCTTCAAGCAGGCCCGTCAGAAGGGCTTCAAGGGCATGTTCCTCTCCGACGACGGCTTTGGCTCCTCCGACGCCGCGAAGATCGGCGGCCAGGCCCTCCTCGACGGTGCCGGCACTTTCTACTCGGACGTCTCCGGCCCCGCGAGCGCCTTCCCCGGCACCGCCAAGTTCGTGAAGGACTTCAAGGCCAAGTTCGGTTCGGAGCCTCAGCCCTTCGCGGCGCAGTCCTTCGACTGCACGGCGATCGCCCTCACTGCCATCGAAAACGCCGTCAAGGCGAACGGCGGTAAGCTGCCCACCAGGACTGCGGTCGCCGCCGCGGTCCGCGCTCTCAAGGACTTCAAGGGCATCACCGGGACGATCACATTCAACTCGAAAGGCGACCTCGAGAAGGCCAAGTACTTCATCATTCAGGTGACCTCGGCCGATCCCTCCAAATGGTCGTCCAACAAGATCGACCAGACCCTCGACATCGCTCCGCCGCAGTGATTCGGTGAAATCGGCAAATAGGCCGATTTCACCTAGCAGTTTCGCGTTCAACTATAAGGCGCGAAACTGCGTAAAAATGTATGTTCACCGCGATGGAGTGGAAGGCTTTGCCTCCCTGCCCTCGCGGTGAAGTCTTTCCCCTTCTTCGGAGGTTTTTAAGTGATTAGACCCCAGGCTTCGCGGACCTTGCGGGAAATCGCGGCGCCCCTGGGCCAGATGGCCATCTTCGTGGTGGGTGCGGGCGCTCTGTTCTCCGTCCTCATGGTCATCCTCGCCTTTATTTGTAGGGGTTCGGGGGCGGACAAGCTCCTCCTTGATACGCAGGGCATATCCATCGTCACCTACACGCTCGTCAACCTGCCCCAGGTCCTTATCGACGGGGTCACTCTCGGATTCGTCTACGCGGCCATAGCCCTTGGCTATACGATGGTCTATGGCGTCCTCGAGTTCATCAACTTTGCTCACTCGGAGATATTCGCGATAGGCGCCTTCGCCGGCGTCGAGTTCCTCATCGCGATGGACAAGATCGGAGTGCTCGCGGCGGCGGGGCCTATGGGCAGCTACCTCTACCTCGTCATGGCCCTCCTTATCTCTATGATGGCCTCGGGCGGTGTCGCTATGCTCATGGAGCGGGTCGCCTACAGGCCTCTGCGCGAGGCCCCCAAGCTCGTGCCCCTCATCTCGGCCATCGGCGTTTCCTTCGCCCTGCAAGATATAATAAGGCTCGTTGAGAGCCTCACGACCGGCCAGTTCTACCGCGTCATGCCGACCTTCGGCAATTTCGACAATCGCCTTCCTCTCTTCGCGATCCCGACCGGGACGGACAGCACGCAGGTGGACATCCAAGTGAAGTCCATCGTCGTCATCGTGGCCGCGGTGCTCATGCTGGTTCTCCTCAATTATATCGTCAACGCGACCAAAATCGGCAAGGCGATCCGCGCCGTGGCCCAGGACCGCAACACGGCGGCCCTCATGGGCGTCGGCGTCAACGTCATCATATCCTTCACTTTTCTCCTCGGCGGCGCCCTGGGTGGGGCGGCCGGTCTCCTGTACGCGCTCAAGTTCACGCGCATCGATCCCTACGTCGGCTTCATGCCAGGCATGAAGGCCTTCACGGCCGCGGTTTTAGGCGGCATAGGCAATCTGACCGGCGCCCTCTTGGGCGGCATAGTCCTCGGCATGCTCGAGAGCTTCGCTGGTGCCTACCTGGGCACCTTCACGATGGGCGCCTTCGGCTCGGAATATAAGGACATCATCGCCTTCGCGGTGCTGATCATCTTCATCATATTCCGCCCGTCGGGGATCCTCGGCGAGCAGGTCTCGCAGAAAGCCTAAGGGGGGCGCAGGATGAGTTCTCTATCGCGATCATTCCGTTCCTTCGGCTCCTTCCTCAACAGAGGCAAGAACCCTTATGTCCTCACGATCGTCCTTCTCGCCGTCTCGACGATCCTCGTATACCTGAGCCCCCGCTCGATACCGGCCTTTCTTCTCTTCGCGGTTGCGGCGAGTCTTATCTACTTCCTGAAACTGAAAAAAGCCTATCAGCTCGGGATGGCGGTGCTCATAGCGGTCGTGATCGTGCCGATACTCGGGGCGCGAAACATCTTCTATCTCGAGGTTATCTTCCAGATCGCCGTCTTCGCGGCCCTCGCCCTCGGTCTTAACATAGTCGTCGGCTTCTCGGGCCTCCTTAATTTCGGCTACATGGCCTTCTACGCGGTCGGTGCCTATCTGTGGGCCTTCTTCGGCTCCCAGCAGGCCTTCCTCCTCCATGAGATACCGGGCACGGCCCCTCAGGGCACGCCCTTCCTCCTCGCGCCCGACTGGTTCTATCTCTTCATCTTCTTGGGCGTCATCGTGGTGGCCATAGTGGGCCTCATACTCGGCCTGCCGGTTTTGCGCGTACGCGGCGATTACCTGGCTATCATCACCCTAGCCTTCGGCGAGATCGTGCGGCAGCTCGCGAACAACAGCGATAAGCCCCTCAATCTCACGAACGGCCCTCAGGGCATCTCGCCCATACAAAGGCCCACGCTGCCGAGGGGCTTGATGTCCTGGTTCAACTCGATCGTCCAACCGATCGTCGGCCACCCGATCACGGACGACCAGTTCTACAACATCATGTTCTACTTGATCGCGCTCATCATCGTGATCGCCGCCATCCTCGTGACCTCGCGGCTCGACGATTCGAAGATCGGTCGTGCCTGGGCGGCAGTGCGCGAAGACGAGCTCGCAGCAACCGCCATGGGTATACCGGCGAACAAGCTCAAGCTTGGAGCTTTCGCTGTAGGCGCCTCTTTCGCCGGCGCGATGGGTGTCCTGTTCGCCGCGAGCCGGACCTTCGTGAGCCCGGAGACTTTCAACTTCCTCCAGTCGGTTTCCGTGCTCACGATGGTGATCCTGGGCGGCATAGGCTCAATCCCTGGCGTCATCATAGGCGCGGCGGTCGTGGTGATACTAAACCTCCAGATCCTGCCAAGCTTCTCGCTCTTCCTTGCGACCCTGCGCCAGAGCGACGCGATGATCCCGCTCATCAACTTTCATTGGAAGGATCTGTCGAACCAGCTCGACCCCTCGAAGTACCAAAGACTCATTTTTGGCCTCATACTCATCGTGATGATGATCTACAGGCCCGCGGGCATCCTGCCCGCCTCGCGCAAGAAGCGCTCACTCAAGGGCAGCATGAGTGCGCCGGAAGCACCGCCTCTTGCGTCGCCAGGCGCGGCGTCCGGCGACGAGAAGGGAGAGGACCGTGGCTGAGTTCATCCTCGAAACCAAGGGCGTCGTCAAGCGCTTCGGCGGACTCACCGCTGTCAACAATATGGACTTCAGCCTCGAGAAGGGTTCGATCTGTTCGATCATCGGGCCCAACGGCGCGGGCAAGACTACCTTCTTCAACACCCTCTCGGGCCTCTACAAGCCCGAGGAAGGGGAGATACTCCTCGAGGGCAAGCGGATCGACCGTCTCTCGCCCGACAAGATCACAGCCATCCACATGGCGCGCACCTTCCAGAACATCAGGCTCTTCGGCGGGATGACCGTCGTCGAGAACATCATGGTCGGCGCCTACACGAGACTCAGGCAGAACGCATTCCAAGCCGTCTTCAGGACCAAAGGCTTTAAGGAAGAGGAAACACGGGCACAGGCCAAGGCCGAGGAGCTCATGGCCTACATCGGCCTCAAAGGCGTCGGCAACGAGCTTGCGGGAAGCCTTCCCTACGGCGTGCAGCGTCGGGTCGAGATCGCGCGTGCCCTGGCCTCGGCGCCGAGGCTTCTCCTCCTCGACGAGCCGACGGCAGGCATGAACCCCGCAGAGTCGGAGGATGCGACGAGCCTCTTCAGGCGCCTGCGGGACGAGCTCGGGATCACGATCCTCCTCATCGAGCACGATATGAAGGTGGTCATGAACATATCCGAGCGCATCAGCGTCATGGACTACGGCGAAAAGATAGCGGAGGGCACGCCCTCCGAGATCGCGACCAATGTGCGCGTCATCGAGGCCTACCTCGGTCGCGGAGCTGCGGGCGGCGACGCAGCCGCGATAGCTGCGGCCGCCGCCGAAGGCGGCGATGTCGGAGAGGAGACCGCGAAATGAGTCTTCTTGAACTTGAGAACGTCAACTCCTACTACGGCAAGATCCACGCTTTGAAAGGAATATCGCTCACCGTCGAAGAAGGCGAGATAGTCACCCTCATAGGCGGCAACGGCGCGGGCAAGACCACGACACTGCGCTCCATCTCGGGACTCCTCCACCCGAAAGAGGGCACCGTGCGCTTTATGGGCAAGGACATCACCAAAGTGTCGCCCAACGTCGTGCATAAGGCAGGGATCGGCCTCGTCCCCGAAGGCCGGGGAATCTTCCCCCGGCTCACCGTGCTCGAGAACCTCGAGATGGGGGGCTACATCGTCAAGGAAAGCGCGCTCCTCGAAGAGCGCATCGAACGGGCCTTCGCGCTCTTCCCCAGGCTGCGCGAGCGGTCTTCGCAAAAAGGGGGGACACTCTCGGGCGGCGAGCAGCAGATGCTCGCCACCGCGCGGGGACTCATGTCAGAACCGAAAATTCTCCTCATGGACGAACCCTCGATGGGGCTCGCGCCGGTGCTCGTCGACCAGATATTCGACATCATCAAAACGGTCAACGCTCGAGGCACGACCATCTTGCTGGTCGAGCAGAACGCGCTCATGGCCCTCGGGATCGCGCATCGCGCCTACGTCCTGCAGACGGGCTCTATCGTACTCTCAGGTAAGTCCGCAGAGGTCGCCCACGACGAGAGCGTGAAGAAGGCCTATCTGGGCATCTAGCTCTAGCAAATATTGAGAAAGGGCCGCCTCGACCGGGGCGGCTCTCGACCTCACGCAGAGGTTCCCCTTCAGCGCTTATCCGCGATAGCCTCGGCGACCGAGCGAGGATCGCGCGGCCTCTCGCGCAGTGGGCGTTTATCCTCTCGGTAGACCGGCAACGTCTCCTCGAAGCTCGGCCGCGTTTTGCTCTCGTAAAGGACGCCGAGCGGGAAGGGCGCCTCCTCGAGGGCCTTCGCGAAGGCCGCGGCGCGATCGTTCGGGTCGTAGTCGGCGGGAAGCTGATAACTGTTTTCCTTGAACCACTGCAAGGTGTTTAGCTTATTGAATGAAACGCAGGGCTGGAAGATGTCAACGAGCGAAAAACCCTTGTGGGTTATAGCTCGTTTCATGAGTTCCTTCGTGCCCGCGAAATCGCTGCTTAAAGAGCGAGCGACGAAGCCCACGTTCATTGCGATGGCCAAGGCCATTGGGTTGATCGGATCGGCCGTCACGCCGAAGACCTGCACGGGCGTCTTCATGCCCTGGCGGGTAGTCGGCGCGGCCTGGCCCTTCGTAAGGCCATAGACCATGTTATCGTGGACGAAGAGGGTCAGGTCCGGATTGCGGCGGCAGGCGTGGAGGAAGTGATTGCCTCCCTCGCCGTACATATCCCCGTCGCCCCCCTCGGCGATCACGGTGAGGTCGGGAGAGGCCGCCTTGATCGCGGTCGCCGCGGGCAGCGCGCGGCCGTGGAGGCCGTTGAAGAAGCTCGAGTTCACGTACTGAGGCATTTTCGCCGCCTGCCCAATTCCCGACACCATGACCAGATTCTCCCGCTCGATCCCTAGGTCCTTGAGCGCGCCCAAGAGCGCGTTCCTGATCGCGAAATCCCCGCAGCCAGGGCACCAGGCTATATCTGGTTTATACTCGAAGTCGAATATGTTGTTGTCCATTTGCTTTCTCCCTTCACTCGATCTCGGAGATGCGGCGAGCGAGCTCCTCTACGCCGTACTGGTAGCCGTCGAACTTGAGTATTCGCCCATCCAAGCGCCTGCCTGTATTGAGCTCGACGAGGTCGGCGAGCTGACCGGTGGCGTTGCCCTCGACCGAGTAACAAATCTCGGCTTTCTTCAGTATTTCACCGACGCCTGAAGGGAAAGGATAGAGCCAGGGGAAATGAAGATAGGCCACGTCCACTCGTCCGAGAGAAGCGAGGGCATCCAAGACAGGACGCTTGACCGAGCCCCAGCCCAGGAGGAGGATGCGATAGCCGCCCTCTCCTCCATAGAGCCGAGGCTTGATGGCGACGGCCCTCGCTGCCTCAATCTTTGCCAGGCGCTTCGCCACCATGGCCTTTCTGAGCTCGGGCTCCTCGCATATGCGTCCGCCCTCGTCGTGCTCGTCCGAGTCCACGCAGACCAGCCCCTCGCCGACGCCGGGCACACCACGCGGCGAGAGGCCATCGGGTGAGCCCAGGACGTAGCGCCTGTAGTCGCGATCCGTACGCACAGTCCAACGCCTAGCGGAACCCTCGGGCGGCTCGAACGCGGGCGTGGTGTAATACGAATCGACGAAGTACTGATCGGTCAGGAGGAAGACCGGCGACTGAAAGCGATCGGCGAGGTCGAAAGCGGCGCGGGAGAGCTCGTAGCCCTCTTCGAGGTCGCCGGGGGCGAGGACGATCTTGAGAAAATCCCCGTGTCCTGCATGGATGGCGAGGTCAAGATCGCCCTGCTCAGTCCTCGTGGGGAGCCCCGTGGCGGGACCGGGACGTTGCGCGACATGGACGACCATGGGCGTCTCGATCATGCCCGCGAGGCTCGCGGCCTCGCTCATGAGGGCGAAGCCGCCGCCCGAGGTCGACACGAGGGCCCGGGCACCCGCGTACCAGGCGCCGATCGCCATGTTGGCCACGCCGATCTCGTCCTCGACCTGCTCGACGATGAGGTCGAACCGCTTGGAATACTCGGCCATGGCTGTGAGCACGGTCGTTCCGGGCGACATCGGGTAGGCGCAGACGTAGTCGCAACCGCCCGCCAAGGCGCCTAAGGACACGGCCTCGGCTCCCGTGAGCATGATGTCGCCCAGCGCCTCCGGATCGGGGCTCAGCTTTATGGAAACCGAGGCCGAAAGCTCGCGACCGCGTTCGTAGCCAGCGATGAGAGCCCGGGCGTTCTTCTCTTGGACGTCGGCGGCCTTGGAGGCGAAAAAGTCCTTGATGCCTTCCACGCAGGTCGAGCGATCGAGGCCTAGGAGCCCACATATCGCCCCGACGGCCACTGAGTTGGCGAAGAGGACGCTGCCGATCTCCCCGGCTATCGCCGAGAAGGGAAGGTCGACCATCGACTCGTAGCCGACGATATCCCTTTCCCCGAGGACGAGGGTCCGCGGCTCGATTCTGCTCGCGAGATGGGGGATAGCCCCCGCGGTAAGGGCGACGAGAATGTCTATGCGCTCGGCCCGCGAAGTAAGGCGCGAGCCGGAGATGCGTATCTCCGTGCTATTGCAGCCGCCTCGCACTCGGGACATGTACTCCTTCGTAGCGAAGACGTGATAGGACCCTTTCTTGGCGAGGGATGTGAGCATAGATTCTATTGTTTGTATTCCCTGTCCCGCTTCGCCCGCCAATACAAGGTTGAGGTCTCCCGCGAACGCGTATAGTGCATCTTTCATATCATGAATTTACTATGTTTCAATCTCCAGGACAAGGAAAGAGCGAGGAATGGCCGTTAAGGACGCGAACGCGTTACAGCAGTTTCGCCAGCGCGAAGAGATACGCGTCGAAGTCCTTGGCCGAAAGCGCTACCTGCGCGTCCCAAGACTGTGAAGCGTTGTGGTCCGCGTTGTCGCTCACCGAGCGCAGGGCGAAGAAGTCGAAAGCGCCCTTCCCCGCCGCCAGATGATCGGGAGCGGCGCGCAGGGCGCAGAGCTTCGCGACCGCGGCGCACTCCATGTCGCACAGGCTAGCGCCCGTTAAAGCCGCGAGGGCGCGCGACTCGGCAGCGTCCTTGACGAAGCGGTCGCCCGAGGCCGCTCTCGCCCAGGCGGCCTTAAGGCCTGAAGCCCCGAGGGCCTCGAGAGCGAGCTCCTCGCCTTCGCTCGAGAGCGAGAGTATCACCGGATCGCGGGTGCCCGAAGAGGGTGTGACGCCCAACGGATAGCCGAAGCCCGTCGCGTCCATATCGTGCTCGACAAACTCCTTCACGAGTCGGAGTGAGCCTATTCTTTCGGAGCCCATGCCCCCCGAGGTCCCGAGGGAAACAATGAGGTTGCAACGCTCGGTCAAACGGGCACAGGCCCAGGACGCGAAGACCTTGCCCACGCCCGAGAGCGAGAGCCTGATCGGGAAGGATTGGGACTCGTACTCGGCTACAGGGCCGCCGGGAAGCTCGGGGGAGCGCGAATACAGCTCGCGCCAAGCGAAGCAGCTGTTCTCGAGTATAGTCGCCGCTTCGTCCTTCAGCGCCATGATGACGCCTAATCGCCGCCCGCTCATAGCTTAAGGAGCCTCTTGAGCTCGGATGACCAGCGCGCGAAGTTCGCGCAAGCCGCGGCCACGGGCTCAGGGCGGGACATGTCGACGCCTGCCACCTTCAACGACTCGATCGGGAAGCGTGAGCCGCCCGAACGCAGGAAGGCGAAGTAGCCGGCCCTCTCCTTCTCCCCGCCCGCGAGCACGCGGTCGCAGAGGGCGATGCTCGCGGAGATACCCGTGGCGTACTTGTAAACATAGAATGCGCGATAGAAGTGAGGGATGCGCAGGCACTCGAGGTCGCTCGCTTCCTCGAACCTCATCATGGGACCGAAATACTTCACGAGGAGCTTGCGGTACTCGGAGCGGAGGGCGTCGACGGTGAGCGGCTCGTCAGCCTCGACCATCTCGTGGCTCCTCCTCTCGAACTCGGCGAACATAGTCTGCCTGAAGAGAGTCGCGACGAGGTCGTCGAGCTTCGTGCTCACGAGAGATGAGCGCTCCTCGTCGCTGTGGGCGTGGCCGTAGAGGTAGTGGAACACGAGTTGCTCGTTGAAAGTGCTCGCCACTTCGGCTTCGAAGATCGCGTAGCCGTAGGAAAGGAAGGGATTCGAGCGCGACGAATAATAGGAGTGCATCGAGTGCCCGCCCTCGTGCGCAATCGTGAAGAGGTCGTGGATCACATCCTCCTTGTAGTTGAGGAGGATGTAGGGATCGGCAGAAAAGGAGCCCGAAGAGAAGGCCCCGGAGTCCTTGCCCTTGTTCTCGTAGCGGTCGACCCACCTGCCTTCCAGCCCTGCGCGCAGCGTCGACACGTACTCGTCCCCCAATGGGGCGAGGGCTGCCGCGACAATCTCGACGGCTTCGGCGTAGCTGTGCCTGCCCTTCGCCTCGGGCGCGAGGGGTACATACACATCGTAATGCCTAAGCTCGTCCAGCTTGAGGGCGCGGCGACGCAGCTCGTAGTATTCGTGGAGGGAAGGCAGGTTGTCCGAGATAGTCGCGACAAGGTTGTCATAGACGCTCTCCTCGACATTATCGGGGAAGAGGGCCGCGGCTCTGGCGGAAGGGAAGCCCCTCACGATCGCGCTGTACTTGTCCCGCTGCACCGAGCCCGAGTAAAGCGCGGCGATAGTGTTCTTATGCGCGTCGAAGCCCTTGTAGTACTGAGCGTAGGCGCGGGCCCGGAGATCCCGGTCGGGACTGCGCAGAAAGGAGGAATAGCTCGAGTGCGAGAGAGCCTTCTTCCCCTCAGGCGTATCGATAGTCCCGAAATCGAGGTCAACGTCGGAGAGGACCGAGAAGGCGTCCTCGGCTACCCCTGCAGACTCGGACTGGAGGGCGAGGAGCCTCTCCTCCCGTTCGGAGAGGATGTGGGGCTTCCAGCGCAAAAGCTTCTTGAGGAAGACGGCATACTCGGAAAAACGCTTCTCGGCAATGCACTTTTGGACGAAGGCCTCGTCCAGGGTCTGGATCTCAGGCTCGAACCAGGCCCACTCCCCCTGGGCCCGTGTAGCGGCGGACACGTAGCGCGAAAAGCGGCCGCGCGAAGAATCATCGCCTTGGTCCTCGCTCTGCCTGAGGCTCGCATAGACTCCGAGCCTCTCGTCGAGGAGCCCGAACTCGCTATAAAAGCCCAAGGCCGAAGCGAAGGCCTCGCTCGAGGAGCCGAGCGTCCCCTTGAACGAGGGAATGCGTTTCGCCATGTCCTCGAGTTCGGAAAGGCCTGACTCCCAGGCTGCTTCATTGACGAAAAGGCTCGAGAGATCCCAGCGATCGGACTCGGGGATTTCTGAGCGTAAAGGAATATGCGCCGCGTCGGCCATCTTGCGTTCTCCTTGCGATTCCGCATCGAATTATGCGATTGGAAGCCCTTCAGTATAAAGATCTTGACTTTGCTCGCGCAAGGCGGGCTAGAGACGAAGTGATATCGCGAGAGCATCGAGGAAGCGCGCCATGAGGCAGAACGAGCGCTCCTCGGCGAGAGAGGGTAAGTCGGAGGGGCAGTGCATATAGTCCCAGGTCCGTGGCCTTTCCCCCGAAGAAAGCGCTCTCGCCTCTTCTTCGGGCAGGAGGCTCACTGTCAAGGCTGGGATTCCGCCCAGAGTGAGGCCGAGATCGTCCGACCAAGGAAGGGCGATCTCGAGCGGAGAAGCGAGGCCGGCCCTGACAGTCGCGCGCTCGGCCAGGACGGTGAGCTCGCGGTGCCCGAAAGCGGCGGACGAAAGCGAAAGGCCGTTGCGCTCCAAGAGCTCGCCCGGGGCGGTCGAGAGGATGAGTCGGTCTCCCCTCCCAGTCATGTCGAACACGAGGGCGCGCAGACCCTCGGCCTGTATGCCTTTGGCCGAAAGCGCGCGAGCGAGCGCGAAGGAGCCTTGACTCGATGCCTCGCCCAAGGCGGGGACTTCCTCGGCATCGGTAAAAACGAATAATAGAGGAAGGGCCGCGGACGAAGCGCGAGAGGCGAAGTCGGCGAGCTGCATGCAAGCGCAGGAATTGTCGAGGGCGCCCGGACTGCCCAGAGCGCGATCATAGTGCGCGACGAGGATGAGGCGAGGCGCATCCTTTCCCGTCCTCGCGACGAGGTGCCGGGCCTCGCCAAGTTTTAGGATCGAGCAGCCTAGGCGTCGCGAGGCGAGTATGCCGGATAGGCACACGAGCCTGTCTGAACCGATGCGCATGAAGCGCTCAGCCTCTTCTGAGAATCGCATAGCGCCTGATCGCTCCGACAGGATCGAAGCCTTAGCGGCCGTTCCGCGGCGCGCAGGTAGAGCCGCGAAGCACGAGTTCGGTGGACATGCAGCGGTGGCCGGCCGTCCCGCCCTCGAGGAGGAGGGCTACGAGGGCTGCCGCTGCCGCACCCTTCTCACGGCCCGGCTGGCGAACAGTCGTGAGAGGCGGAGTGGCCCTCGCGGCCGCGGGGATGTCGTCGAAGCCAGCGATGCTGAGGTCTCCCGGGATGGACAAGCCAGCGCGTCGGCAGGCCTCGTAGGCGCCTAAGGCGACGGCATCCGACATGGCAACGATCGCGGACGGCGCTGCATCGAGACCCAGCGAGAGGATGGAGGTCACGGCCGACTCCCCGCCCTCGACCGAGCTCTCTGCGGGAACGATGCGGACGCCCGGGGCATCGAGGCCGAGGCCCGCCTCGGCGAAAGCGCGGGAGAAACCCGCGATGCGCCTATCACGCACGATCGAGAAGCGCTCGGCGGGCAGCTTGATCGTGTCGGGCATGAGCTCGAGTATAGCGATCTTGCGATGCCCGAGACCGAGAAGATGGCGCATGAGGCCGTACGCGGCCGTTTCGTCGTCGACGCCGACGTTGACCGTAGCGTCAGTCTCGACCCCGTCGATTGTGACGAAGGGTATGTGCCGCCTATTCAGAAGCTCGACCACCTCGTGGTCCGGCCCGACGCCGATCGTCATGAGCCCATCGACGAATGCGCGTTTCGCCGCTTCAATGATCCTGCCCTTGATAGGCGGCAGCATGGTGAGGGAGAGCTCTCGCTCGGCGCAGAGCTCGCCGATACCGCGAATGATCTCGACGACATAGGGATTGCGGAGGGCTTCAGTTATAGGCTGAGGCAGCAATAACCCGAGAGCGCCTAGGCGCTTCGTCGTGAGGGTCCTCGCCACCGGATTGGGGACATAGTCGAGCTCCGTGACGACCGCCATCACGCGCTTGTAAGTTTCGTCGGATATCCTGTCGGGATCGTTGAGGGCGAAGGAGACCGTCGTCTTCGATACCCCTGCACGCTCGGCGATATCCTTGATCGTTGGACGCATTGGTGCCTCGAGAAGAGTCTAACTTCCTCTCAATTTCTGGTCAATCAGAAAGTAAACCGAATTACTAAACCGATTTTCATATCGACAGCGCGTAAAATTCGAGTATGCTTTTGACTGCATCGCGTAGTATTTAAGGGAGAACAACATGAGGCAAGTGACCGTCACCTACGCTAGTGGAGAAAAACTAGCCTACCCCGCAGGAGTAAAAGCCCAGGATGTCATCGGCAAGCTCGGGAGCCTCGAGTGGCCTCTGGCTGCCGTACTTATCAATAACGAGCTTAAAAGTCTCGATTCGCAAATACTGACCGACTGCGTCATAGAACCCGTCACCCTCGGTACCACACAGGGCGCTACCACCTACCGTCGTTCCCTCTGCTTCCTTCTCGCCATAGTCGCCAAGCAGCTCTATCCTAAACGTCGTCTCATGGCAGGGATGGCCATCGGGACCGGATTCTACCACTACTTCGACGACGACATCGCCCTCGGTGAGACCGATGTCGCTTCCCTCGAGGCGCGCATGCGCGACATGGTAAACCGCGACATAGACATCTGCATCGAGTGGCGATCCTGGGCCGACGCGGTCGAGTACTTCAAGGCCTCGGACCAACCGGGGACCCTCCTTCTGCTCGAGCACCTCAACGATTCCATCATTCCTTTGAACGAATGCTCGGGCTTCCGCGACCTCTCGGTCGCCCCTCTCGTGCCCTCTACCGGTGTACTCAAGACCTTCGCCCTCCTGCCCTACCACGAGGGCTTCCTCCTCCGCTATCCCCACAAGGAGAAGCCCGACCAGCTCACGACCTTCGAGGACGACCCGATCCTCTACTCGATCGCGGCAGAGACGCGCGAGCGCTCCCGCGTCCTCGGCGTCGCTTCGGTAGGCGCCCTCAACAAGGTCAATGCATCCAAGGGCATCAAGGACTACATCCAGGTCGCCGAGGCTCTCCAGGAGAAGAAGATAGCCGGCATAGCCGACCAGATCGCGGCCAAGGCTGGCAAAGTGAAGGTCGCCCTCATCGCGGGCCCCTCAAGCTCGGGTAAAACCACCACATCCAAGAAGCTTGCCATCCAGCTTAAGGTCATAGGCTTCGCCCCGGTGACCATCTCCCTCGACGACTACTTTATCAACCGCGACCGCACACCCAAGGACGAGAAAGGCGAGTACGACTTCGAGTGCCTCGAGGCCCTTGACGTCGAGTACCTGAACGAGCAGCTGGTGTCCCTCTTCGCGGGCGAGGAGATCGAGCTACCCTCCTACGACTTCAAGTCCGGCAGCCGCAGAGCCTCCGGTAAGAAGCTCAAGCTAGGTGATCGCAGCATCCTCGTCATGGAGGGCATCCACGGCCTCAACGAAAAGCTCACCCCTCGCATCGAACGCGACCAGAAGTTCAAGATATACGTGAGCGCCCTCACCCAAATCAACCTTGACGACCACAACCGTGTCTCCACAACCGACAACCGTCTTCTTCGGCGCATGGTCCGCGACTACAACTTCCGCGGCCACTCGGCCCAGGATACCCTCAAGATGTGGCCCTCCGTCCAAGCAGGAGAGCGCAAGCACATTTTCCCCTACCAAAACTCCGCAGACACGGCCTTCAACTCCGCCCTCGACTACGAGCTCGGCGTCCTCAAAGTCTACGCCGAGCCACTCCTGCGCACCGTCAAGGCCACCTGCCCCGAGTACTCCGAGGCCCGTCGCCTCCAGGCCTTCCTGGACAACTTCGCTCCAATACCCGCGGCGAGCGTTCCCGGGGACAGCATCCTGCGAGAGTTTATAGGGGACAGCGAATTCAAGTATTAAAAGCCGAGCGAGACTTCGCCCTCCCCTTTCAAAGGGTTTCCGCAGGACTAGGAGGCATTAGGTTGTCCCCAATTTTTTGGCTTGAATCGGACCTCCCTGCGCGAGGCGCGATACGATACCGCTCGCCGGCGTGCGTCTCGAATCGCCCCAATTCTCGGGGGATTTCCCTCCCTTGGCTATCGAAGACCGTATAAAACGACGAATTTGCGAGAACGCACGCATTCCCCGCGAGGGAATGGAGTTCGGCCTCGAGAAGGACGCCGTCCTTCCAGGCGATGTCGACTTCGAAGCAATCTCTGGCCCGGAGTCCGCGGACTTTTCCATTGCGCCACGACGAGGGCAGAGCGGGCAAGAGACGGATGGTACCTCCCTGAGACTGAAGAAGCATCTCAGCGATCCCGGCGGTCACGCCGAAATTGCCGTCGATCTGGAATGGCGGATGGGCGTCGAAGAGATTGCCGTAGACCCCGCCTCGCATTCCGTAGTCCATCTCGGCGGTTTTCACGAGCGTCAAGAGACGCGAGATGAGGCTCAATGCTCGGTCGCCTTCGCCCAGGCGCGCCCACAGACAGACTTTCCACGCGAGGCTCCAGCCCGTCCCCGCGTCGCCGCGGATCTCAAGGAAGGTCCGCGCCGCGCGCCCGATCTCGGAATCGGGATCTATCTGGCTCCCCGGGTAAAGGCCATAGACCGGAGAGACGTGCCGGTGATGCTCGTCCTCGTCCTCGAAGTCCTCGGACCATTCCTGGAGACGCCCACGCTCGCCGATCGCGAAGGGCAAGAGTCTCTTCGCGGTCTCGTCGCACTTTTGAGCGAACTCAAGCTCTATGCCGAGGGCGCGCGCCGCGCTGGATACGTTGGCAAGGAGCTCGCGCGAAATGCTCATGTCCATAGTGCTTCCGGACGAGACGCCGCAGAGGACGCCTCCTGGCAAGCGGAATTTATGCTCGGGCGAAGTCGAGGGCTCGGTGGTCAGGTACCCGTCAGGCCGCTCGACGAGCCAGTCGAGAAGGAAACGCGCGGCATCACGCATGATAGGCCATGCCTTCTCGCGAAGGAAGACCTCGTCGCCAGAGAACAGCCAGTGCTCCCAGAGATGCGCGCAAAGCCACAGGCCGCCCATCGGCCATATCGCCCACGAGGTCTCGCCCGCCCCGAGGTCCCCCACGGGAGTCGTGTGAGCCCATATGTCCGTGTTATGACAGAGACTCCAGCCCACGCAGCCGAAAAAAGACTTTGCAGTCCGCCTCCCGCTCTTCGCGAGATCGCCCATGAAATCGATGAGCGGCCCATGGAGCTCCCCGAGGTTGCAGGTTTCGGCCGGCCAATAGTTCATCTCGAAATTGATGTTCGACGTATAATTGCAGCTCCAGGGAGCCCGTATCTCGTCGTTCCAGATACCCTGGAGATTCATCGGCCTCGTGCCGGGCCTGGAAGAGGATATCATGAGATAGCGACCGTACTGGAACAGCAGCGCCACGAGCGCAGGGTCCTTGGCGCCGAGTTTCTCGATTCTTTCGTTCGTCGACATCTCTGGCCCGGGCGAGGGACCGAGGTCCAGTTCGACCCTATCGAAATACCGCCGATAATCGGCGACATGCACCGATCGCAAAGCCTCGTAATCCTTGCGCATGGCGGCGCGAATCGTGGCATCGACTTTCCCAGACAGCTCTTCGAGATTTCGACTCGGCATCTCGTTCCAACCGCGGAACGTCGTCGCCGCCGCGACGAAGATAGTGGCCTCGTCGGCGCCGACGACGCGCAATCCCCGCGCGTCATGCGAAAGCGAGCCGCCTCGAAGTGCAATGGCCGCTCTCACCTCGAAGCGGATCGCCGGAGAGGTTCCCGGATCGCCGTAGACGATAGGCTCATCCCCGTCCCAGTAGCTGGGGACGACGTGTTCAGGGCAAAGCCCCCTCAGCGATATGAAGGCCTCCTCGCTCGAGACTTCGTGAGAGAGCCTACTATCGAGAGTCGCACCGAAGGACACTCGGCCCGGAGAGTCGGCTCCAAGCCGCATAACCAGGACGTCGTCCGGTGCGGACGCGAATGTTTCCCTGAAGTAATGTACGCTTCCTATCCGATAGGCGAGACTCGCTACGGCCTGTCCTATGTCCAAAGACCGTCGATAATCGCGACAGACGTCGCCATAGGGCAGGCGAAGCTCGAGATCGGCCATGGGAAGGTACGACTCCGTGAAGGCACCCATAAGGTCGTGGCTCAACCTGTCGGCCTCGAGGTAGTCGCGCCGAGCGAGCGCCGAGCGAATCTTCGGCAAGGACTCGGGAGCGCCCGGCCTTTCCCTGAAGCGGGGGAAGCCGGACCAGAGCGTATCCTCATTGAGCTGCACGCGCTCACGCTCGACACCGCCGAACACCATTCCGCCCAACCGCCCATTGCCTAAGGGCAACGCCTCAGTCCATGCCCGGGAGGGCTCCTTGTACATCAATTTCATCGATATCTCCATTCTCGAATATTCTCTCTAGTCTTTCAGCGCGCCAGCGGTCAAGCCCGAGACGATATACCGCTGCCCCAGGAGGTAGACGATAACGACGGGAAGGGCCGTGAGCGCCAGGTCGGCGAAAACCAGATTCCAATCACTGTAGTACATTCCATAGAAGCGATATACCGAGACCGGCATCGTCCACTTCTCCGGATCGGGGAGAAAATAAATTGGCATGTTGATATCGTTCCATATTCCCATGAAGATCAATATCGTGATGGTGACGTTCACGGGCTTGAGGAGGGGGAAGAGGATCTTGAAGAACATCGTCCCGATGCTCGCGCCCTCTATGGTCGCCGCCTCGTCGAGCGCCCTCGGGATCGTCCGGATGAAGCCGACGTAGAGGAAGCAGCTGAACGAAATATTGAGGGCGGCATAGATGAGGATGACGCTCAGGTAGCTGCCGTACAGGTGGCCGACCTGGAACAGCCGGATCGTGGGAATGACCTGCATGGGGGCAAGCGTCCCTATGAAGAAGAAATAGTACAGGAAATTCGCGATCCTCGAGCGGCTGCGAGCGATGACGAACGAGGCTATCGAGGAGACCAGGACGGTGAGCGCGAGGGAGAAACCGGAGATCACGATGCTGTTCACGAAAGCCTGCGGGAGCTTCGCCTCCTTTATCACGGCGGCGTAATTTCTCCAATGCCAGGCCTTCGGGAGGGAGGCGTCGAAGCTTGTCACCTCGAATGAATCCTTGAACGATCCGAATACCATGACCGCCAGGGGGACGAGCACCACCAATGACAGGGCGCATAGGAGGAAGAACAGCCCGGTCTTCCAGAGCAGCCTCCGTCGGGCGGAACGCTTCATCCTTCCACCTCCTGCTTGCGCATCTGCGTCAAGAGAGGAACGCAGATCACCGCGACGAGCGCGAGGAGAAGCGTATTGAGGGCCGTGCCGAGCCCCCATCGGCCCTCGCCGAATTTCGCGAGGACTTCGGTCGTCAGTACCTGGGACGCATGCCCGGGACCGCCGCCCGTGAGAGCGTACACCTCGCTGAAGCCTTTGAGCCCGCCAATCAAGCTCAAGATGACGTTTATGGTTATCGTGGGCATGAGGAGGGGCACGGTTATCTTGGCGAGCCGCTTCGAGGAAGAGGCTCCGTCGATCATCGCCGCCTCGTAGTAGTCGTGCGAGATGCCCTGCATACCCGCTAAATAAATGGCCATGTGATACCCCACCCATTGCCACACGCTCACTCCGGCGATAGAGATCATGACGATCTTGGTGTTCACGAGCCAATCGGAGGCGAGGGACGACAGACCGACGGAAGAAAGAACATTGTTGAGCAGTCCGTCGGGATGCAATATTCTGGTGAAGACGACGCCGATAACGATCGTGGAGAGCACGGCCGGCAAGTAGAATACGGTCCGGAAGAAATCGTTAACTTTGACTCGCCGGCCGATATCGATGTTGACCGCCACGGCCAGGAAGAAGCCGAGTAGGTTTTTGAAGACGACTACGATGATAGTGTAGAGGAATGTGTTTCGAATCGAGCCGAGCAATTCGGGATCGTTCAGGATGAACGCGAAGTTTCCAAGGCCGATGAAGCGGGCCTCGGCCTTGCCCATCGTCCAGTCGGTCATCGAGGAATACAGGCCCGCGATGAGCGGGAATATGAAAAGGATCGCGTACAGCGCCAGGGCGGGCATGGCCCACGCGATGCTATAGAGCTTATCAGCCTTCTTCATTATGGGCATGCCTCATATCGGTGATGCGGGATGCGGCCGCTGCGGGGCGACCTGATTAGGTCGCGCCCCGCAGCGGCGAACAATGATCGAGTATCAGAACCCAGGCTGGCCCTTGGCCTTCATGAGCTCGGCAAATTTCCCGTCCCACGCGGCGAGCACGTCCTTGGGAGTCTTCACGCCGCCGATCATGTCTTGGTAGTACTTCCAAAGGTCATTGAGATCGACTCGCACATAGGCGTTCATCTCGGTGGTGGTCCTCCCCGTCTTCACATAGTTGTCGTAGATCATCTGATTGACGGGAAGCAGCTTCCCGTCGGGGACATCCTTGAAATTGGGGAGGAAGGCCATCGAGGGCACGGCCTGGTCCCTGGCGATCTGATCGGGCTGGGAGATGAAGTCCAGGAAGAGCTTCGCCTCGTCGATGTGCTTCGCCTTCTTGGGGATCATGAAGCAGCCGCCGATCTGCCCCTGGTCGATGACATTGAGGGCGGGGTCGTCGTAGCCGGGAATCGGGAAGAGGCTGAGATTAGTTTTTGGAGACTTGGTCGCCATATCGCTGACGAACCAATCGCCCATGATGAACATCGCGTATTTTCCCGAGCTCATCGCAGCGGGGGCGCCGTTATAGTCGTCCGAAAGGCAGGATTTCTGGAAATAGCCCTTCTTAACGAGATTATCGGCCCGCGCCAGGAGATCAGTGAGCTCGGGGACGGAGGACCATTTGACTTTGCCGGAATTCAGATTCGCGAAGAGCTTAGCGTCCTTCTTGGCTCCATAGGTACCCCATAGAGTCGTCGGCCATATCTGGAAAGTCCAAACATCCTTGAAAGGGCCGTAGAGCGGTGTAACCTTCTTCGCCTTCAGCGTCTCGCAGACCTTGATGAACTCGTTGTAGGTCGTCGGGATCGAGATGCCGTACTTCGCGAAGACGTCCTTATTGTACACGATGCCGACGCCGCTGGTCGGCATCGCCATGTAGAACATATAGGCCCTGCCGTCGATAGACTTCAGCAGCTCGGGCTGCCTCAGCCTCGTGAACCATGGCTCTCCGCTTAAGTCGATCATGTTGTTAGCGGCGTCCAGTTCATTCTCCGCCGACACTTTATTGTACACGATCAAGTCCGAAGGCTCGCCGGTGGCGAGCTTGGTCTGGAGAGTCTGAGTCGTCTGCGCGTCCGGGATCAGGAGGGCCTCGACCTTGATATTGGGATACTTAGCCTGAAACGCGTCGATGTTAGCTTGGTTGAAGAAAGAGTTTGTCGAGGTGCCGGAGCCTTTAAACGTCTGACTACACTCGATAGTGAGCGTCACCTTCTTCGCGGATTGCCCTGCTAGGGGAAAGACGAAGCCGAGCAGCAATGCCGCCGTAGCGGCGAAAACGGCCTTCCTGAAATGTGCGGCCCTAATGTTCATCGTGATACCTCCTCTGATATTTCGTTCGCACTCGAAGGATCAAGCTAGAACGGCTTTTCCGAACCGTAAATAGACGATAATGAACAAGCGGTGTGCATTATTATGAACCGCGGACTGACGGATTTTTCCCTCGACGGGCGGCGATAGCTTTATTATAGTAGAGCGACACAAGAACCATGCGGATAAACCTGCCGTTACAAACGAAGATAGTCATCAGCTTCTCGCTGCTCTCTGCCTTCATCATATCAACGTTCCTCGTCTTCTTCGACCAATACGTGAGAAGGGACATAGAGTCGATGCTCACCGAAAGCGCCGTCCAGCTATCGATAAAAGTGTCACAGCGCCTCGACACCTACGTAAAGGACATGGATCAAGTCGCGAAGAGCCTCGCGACCAATTCGGAGACACTCGCGATCCTCGCGCGGATCGCGTCGCGGGGGTCGACGGGCTCGGACTACGACCGGCTCCTCAACGTCAGGACGCTGAACGCGATCGTATCGAACCTGCTGTCGTCGACCTCGATCCAGTCCTCCTACGTCTTCGTACGCGACGCGAGGGGGCTCTACGAGTATCAGTATATCGAGCGGGCGAGCAACTTCGGCGAGGCGATGAAGGCGCCGGCCCTCGCGGCGGCCCTGCTCGACAGGAAGCTCGTCCTCTTCGTCACCAAGAAGGGACCGACGGCGTTCTCGCTCCTTCGATCGGTCTACGGCCTCAACGGCGTGCATTACGGATACGTCGAGATACTCGAGGAACTCGCCGAGCTCGACGCCATACGCGACATCGGCGCGTCGGGCGAGGCGGAGATCGTCGGGCCCGACGGAGAGGCGTTCTACCCCGCGGCGACGACGCTCCCGGCGATCCCAAAGAACAAGGACTCGGGATTCTTCTCGGACGGCTCCGGCGCGCTCTATTCGTTCGCGCGTTCCGACGCGACCGGCTATACGATCCTCATCAAGAGCCGGGCCCAAGCCGTCATGGAGCCGCTGCGGGCACTGAGGAGCGCGACGTTCCTTACTATTCTCGCGCTATCGCTCTTCTCTCTCGTCATGATCTACGTCATATCCAAGCGCCTCGTCCATCCCATACGCGCCCTCCGCGATAGCGTCGTAAAGATCGGCATCGGCAATATGAGCCTCGCGCCGAAGATCCCCGCGGGAGATGACGATGTGCGTCTCCTGGAATCGGCCTTCCGGGACATGCTCGGACGGCTCGAGGCGGCGATGGAGAGGGAGATAGCCCTCACCCGCGAGCAGGAGCAGTCGCGCTTCGCCGCCCTGCAGGCGCGGATGGCGCCGCACTTCATTCACAATACGCTCTATATCATCGGCATACTCGCGCAGGAGAGGCGCACGGACGACGCGGTCAGGATGTGCAAGGAGCTCTCCAATATGCTGCGGTACGTCGTCGCTCCCCCGTCCAAGGGGACGACGATGGGCGAGGAAGTAGCCCACGCCGAGGACTATCTCTCGCTCCAGAGGGGCAACTACGAGGACGGCCTGGAGTACGCCATCGATCTCGAGGAGAGCGTCAGGGATGTCGCGCTTCCAAGGCTCGTCATCCAGCCCTTCATAGAGAATTCCATACGAAGCGGCTTCAAGGGGCGCAGGCAGCCATGGAGGATCGAGGTCCGCTGCGGCCGCGACGGGGAGCGCTGGAGGATAGAGATAGACGACAATGGACGCGGGTTCGAGGAGCATGAATTGCAGATAATCCGAGAGGCGATAGCGGATGGCCCATCGAGCGTCTCTCGCGAGGCGCTCGGAACCGAGGACGGCATGGCAGGAATCGGTATCCTGAATACCTATTCCCGCCTCAGGCTGATGTATAAAGGCTCCCTTGAGTTCAGTATCGGCGCTAGCCCATTGGGCGGCGCTCGAATATCGATAGCCGGCTCGATGGAAAGGTAGCGGGGAGAATGCTATGGGCGGTAAGGGACTCGACAGGCCTTATGCGACGATGGTAGTAGAGGACAGTAAGCCGATCTTAAGGAGCATTGTAGAGCAAGTGAGAGCCATCGATAGCCACATCATGGTCGTAGCTACCGCTTCCGACGGGGACGAGGCCATGACTCTGGCGAGGGGAATCGTCCCGGACATCATCATCACGGACATCAAGATGCCTGCAGTAGATGGCATCGAGTTCCTCGAGGAGGCGCGGCGATCCTGCCCCAACGCCCACTGTGTCATCATCAGCGGATATGATGACTTCGCTTACGCGCAACAGGCTATAAAGCTCGATATAGACGACTATCTGCTCAAGCCCGTCGATGCCAAAGAGCTCGAGGCGACACTACGAAAGATAATAGGCGATATAGCGCTCGAGCGAAAGACATCGCTCGCCTCGGACATCTCCGTCGCGCTGAGGTTGGGCGTCGAGGCCGTAAAAAGGAGCGACGCGGACTGGCCGAGGCCGTACAGGCTTAGCGCTCTCCGGGCGGGAGCTCTGCGCAACGGAGCGCCTGGAATATCGATCGAGATCGTGGATGACGCGCTCAAAGCGACCTCATGCTCGACATGCGCTCTGCTCGCGGAAACCGGAGGCGGGAATGAACTTTGTATCTGTGTCCCATCGCCCAAGGCTACGCACGATGGCCCGAGGATCGCGGAGGAAATCAGAGAGGCTGTGTCGATGCGCTATCCATACTGCAACGTCACAATGTCTGATGTGCTTAGCGATCCAAGCGAGATAGCCGCGGTATATAGGGACCTTTCCGAAAATCTAGATTCGAATATTGTGCTGGGAACTTCCCGCGTAATCAATAACGAGGTCGAGGCCGAGCGCTCCGACGAGAGCAATCTCATGATCAAGATAATCGAGTCGTCGGGTCGGCACAATGGAATCGATTCCTTCGGAAGTCAGGTCCTGTCCATAGCGAGTGCCTGGGACAAGGCTGGACTGCCCCTTGGCCTCGCACGTCGCGGGATGAGGGCGATCCTCAAGGTGCTGGAATCGACGTACGGCGACGACAATCCTGATTACCGGACCGAGCGCGCGATCGACGACGCGATCGACGCAGGAAAATCCTACCGAGAGGCGGTCGATTCCATCCTGACGCGGAAACGAACATTCGGAGGGGAAGAGTGTCGCAACATGAAGCTCTCAGAGGCGGTGACTAAATACTTGTGGAGGAATCTACACGAGCATGTCACGCTAGAAAGTTTATCTCGCAGATTCAATGTCTCTCCGTCGTATCTGTTCAGGGTAATGAAGGCCGCGACCGGTATGTCGCCGATGGACTATTTCATGAGCCAGAAGATCCAAGAAGCCCAGAGCCTCATCCGCAAAAACGACGGCACGATGATAAAGGATATCGCTTCGGCGCTTTGCTTCGAGGACCAGCACTATTTCAGCAGAGTCTTCAAGAAATATATAGGCATAACCCCGATGGAGTACAGGGAATCTATCAAGGCTCGAAAAAACGACTAATCCTATTCGGGGCGGAGGGGCTATGTCTCGGTCGACGAGGAAGAGGGCGAGCATCCACGAGCGCCACGATATTAGCGAGGTTATCGCCCGCCTTAAGGTGTAGAAGCTTTTTCGGCAGGCGTCATAATGCGTGCGGTGCCGGAGACGCGGATCGAGCTACCGGGTAATGATGGGATCTCCGCATGTATAATGGAACGCATGCCCATATCTTCGCCCTGCACTATCTCAATAGCTCCGCCATGCGGCCAGCCCAGGTCGCGCAGATAGCCAGCGAAGGCAGCGGCCGCGGCCCCTGTCGCAGGGTCCTCGTAGATACCCCCGGAAGCGAATGGGTTGCGCGCATGAAAGAGACGTGGCGTTTGGGCAGAGATTAGCGCTATTGTTGTTAAGTGCGCCTCCCTCATGAAGACGCGTCCGGCATTCAGCTCATAGTGCATGGCTCGAAGGGCTTCCCTCGAACCAAGAGCGAGCACGAGATGATCCGCACCGCCATGAACCAAGGCTGGAGGAATCGCGGGGTCGAGATCGTCAGCAACGAGACCGAAGAGTGCCAAGGCATCCGAAAGCAGTTTGGGATCTGCCGGGGCGCTGCTGGTTGGCGGGGACTGAAGTGACGCCATGATGGTTGTCCCTTCACGGCGGCCTTCTACGGTGATTTTCGCAGCATTGAGCCTGAGTTCGAAAACGTCGTCCCCATTCTCTAGCGCAAACACCGCTCCCAAGGCAATGGTTGCGTGGCCACAGAAGGGGACCTCAGATTCCGGCGAAAAGTATCGCACGCGCCAAGCAGCTTCTTCTGGGACTGCGAACGCAGTTTCTGAGAATCCGATCTCGGCTGCCACACGCTGCATCTCTACCGCCGTCGGCATAGTAGACCCGATCCACACTCCGGCCGGGTTCCCTCCCGTGTCGCCATCAGAAAACGCGGCTATTCGTCGGATATTCATGTCACTCCCCTCTGGTTCAGCGCCGAATAACGAGATTAACCAGGCCCTTGCGAGGCCGCGCGTTAGGTGCCTCGGCGGGGTAGCCGATCGGAGTGAGGGCCAGTGGCTCCCATCCGGATTCGAGTTCGAGGACCTCGCGCGCTGCGACGGGATCAAATGCGCCAATCCAGCAACTCCCGAGGCCCAGCGCCGTCGCCGCGAGAACAAGATGCTCCATCGCTATGGTCGCGTCGATGTCGGCGTAGTTCTTGCCATCCCTCCGCTTCCACGCAGAACCAGGCAGGGCGCACATGAGTAGGACCACCGGAGCGGCGACGAACCAGTCCTTGTCGTATATCCTCTTCAGTTCCGCCGCCCGCCCCTTCGTCTCGACCGTGATGACGCGAAAAGGCTGCAGATTGCATGCGGTCGGCGCGAGATCGGCCGCCTCCAGGATCTTGTCAAGCTTCTCTTTCTCCACGGGATCGGCTTTGTACGCCCTAACGCTCCGCCGGAGCGACACGGTCTCGAAAAAGTCCATGAGAGAACCTCCTGTATCACTAGTCAAGATAACGCTCGAGCTCATAGGAGGAAAGTGAAAGCTCTTCCTCCTCTACAAGCTCGGCGAAAACGGCGTCATGCGCTTCAATGAGCGCGGGCGGCTAGAAACCAGGCGAAGACCACCGGAGCGGCGGACAAGATTCGATCCACCATGAATAGTCGCCAAGGTCTGTTCCGAAGGCCATGCAGATCAGGGCAAGTTGTCCTTGTCCAGTGTGATCTTCTGCATCGGTATTCACTTCAATCGCGGCGTGAATCGGATAGTCCTGATTCATCCTTGCGATCTCCGTTATAAAGACCGGTTTCGTAAACCGGAGAACCTGACGGAACAGCAGAGCTTCCCCCGTATCGACCTTATGAAGGGAATAGCCCAGCTGCTACGTACTCACTAGCGTCAGATTATGAACTGTTCCTGGGCCGAGGCGTCATCTCATTGAGTGCAATAGAGGGCCTCAACAACGCGGAGGAGCCTTTTTCTCATTGTTAGTAATATCAAGTTTGAGCCGTTTTTTGTTTTCACTCAAGATTTCGTACCGACCCCCGTTCGATGATGTTGCAGGAGTAGAGCATCTGCGCGGGCAGACAGGTAGCAGGATTGTTAATCATATCCAAGAGCAAACGCGCAGCCATTTCGCCTATTTTTGCCTTAGGATGTTCCAGCGTCGTGAGTGGAGGGTACACGGCACAACTGAGCATTGAGTTGTCGAAACCGATCATCGAAAGATCCTGAGGGATCGTAAGACCGGCCTCTCGTGCAGCGATATATCCCATGGAGGCGGCTTCATCATTGAAGTAGAAAATCGCAGTCGGACGCGATTTGTCGAGAGCGATCAACTCACGAGTGACTGTATACGCATCCGACTTCATCTCTTCCGACGTCTGGTACCTTCCACATCTGATAAGCGACGGATCGATGGTTTCTCCCGCTGCCTCCGCCGCATTGCACAGTCCCTTCAACCTATTATCGCTTGGCTGCATGCCAAGGACTCCGAAAAAAGCAATTCTGCGATGCCCTCGAGTATGAAGATATCGAAAGACGCTTTCTCCCGCGGCAACATCGTTCGGAGCAATGAAAGGAGTCTGAGGGTCCTCTGAAGTCCAGTTCATCAACACATAGGGTGTGCCCTGAGCGCGAAGGTTTTGCATCACCTCGTTCATTTCCGGATTCCATGGTTCTAGAAGGAAGCCGTCTGTATCCCATGAAACATCGCCATTTTTGTCTCGTTTATTTTTCGGCAGGCTCAACGACGAGGTTCCGAGCAGCAGATGATAGCCGGCGGGATTGAGGATTTTTTCGGCCGCTCTTATAATGTCAGTATATATGTAATTATCCTGCGACATTATCACGCCTATGAGAAAGTGTTTCTTAGATTCTTTTCCGTTTTGGCCTACATAGAATGATCCTTGCCCGCGGCGGCGATAGATCAATCCTTCCTGCTCCAACGCTGTGAGCGCTTGACGAACGGTATTTCGGCTCAGCCGAAACTGGGTCACAAGCTCCAGCTCCGTCGGTAGCCTTTGACCTGCTTGCCATTTCTTATCCTCGGCCAGTGCAAGAATATACTCTTGGACATTTTTGTATTTCAATGTTTTTGCTTCAGGCATTATATGGATTAATCCTTATTGTACCATTCTTATAGTATATTGTACCGTTTATTCCAGGTTTTGTGAAGAGATAGGAAAAGGGATTCCTTCTTCTATTTCCTTTTTCCCTTTCAAAAAATAAAAAACCGTGATATAAAAAACAATATCAATGTAGGTACATACTACACATCATGATCTATACAACTATTGATGCCGCACCGAAAATGAGCAATTGAGGGTATATGCCCAGTTTGTTAACAGGAGGTGCCGAATTGAAACGAGTACTATCGGTTCTCATGCTCCTGGCTCTAGTCGGTGGGTTTGTGATTGCAGCTCCGGCTCAAGTCAAGACACTGAAGGTTTTCATCAACATGCCGTGGTATCCTACCAAAACCTTTACTGGCATTATTCCGGAAGAGATAACGAGACAAACAGGCGTGAAACTCGACGTAACGGTCGCAGTGGATGCCAACCAATTGGGTGTCATGATCGCGTCCGGCGAATTGCCTGATCTGATCTACACCGACGGTCTGCATGATCGGCTGTCGAACGCCAACGTCTGTTACGATTATGACAGCCTTATTTCCAAGTACAAACTCGACTGGAAGATCAGTCCTTTGCAGAGAGGCAATGCACTATCTTTCTCCTCCGGCGGTAAACTCTATTGCGTTCTGAACCACTTTTCTCCGATAGAAGAATGGAAGAAAACGAGTTTCGGTGTGCCTATGGAGCCCTCGTTGTTCGTGCGCAAAGACCTGCTGGACCAGTTGGACAATCCGCCGCTCAATACTCTTGATGACCTGACGAAAGTTTTTTGAATGGTAAAGGCGAAATGGCCGGATATTGTGCCCTTTACCTTCGACTATAACTGGCGATTCCAGGTTTTGCGGGTCTGGGAAGGGGTTACGTGGGCTGATTTTGTCAAACAGGACAGAGGACTACGCGCCCGCGGAGCACGCGAGATTGACATTAATGGGAGGACGGAAAACTTACCGAGTCAGTCGTTCGGCCACAGTTCGGCGGTCCAATCGAGGTGGTCGGGCAAGTGCTGGCAGTAACCTGCGGCGGCGTGTCGGTCCCGGTCACGAAAACGGATATCGGCTTCGCGTTCACCGCACAGAGCGGCACGTCCTATAGGCTTATGCCTTCAATAATGGCGTGAGGTGAACGTTCATATAAGTCTCGAAATGGAGGACAGGTATGAGGATAGCGATTGACATCGACAAGTCTGTCGGGGCGGTGAAGCACTACTGGACGAAATGCATAGGGAGTTGCCATGCCGCGACAGCGCTCCGTCAAGATTGGCGCCGACAGTTGAAGAAGTGCCGCGAGGAGCTAGGCTTCGAATACCTGCGTTTCCATGGGTTACTAGATGATGATATGAGCGTTTGCGTACGACAGCCAGACGGCTCTCTCGAGTATTCGTTCTTCAATGTGGACTCCATATTCGACTTCCTGCTGGATATCGGCATGAAGCCGTTCATAGAGCTGAGCTTCATGCCCAGTGCTCTGGCTTCTGGTGAGAAGACAGTCTTCCATTACCGGGGCAATATCACTCCGCCCGCGTCCTATGACGAATGGGCGCAGATGATCGGCGCGCTGGCCAATCATCTGTGCCAGCGTTATGGCACCGAAGAGGTCCGGACATGGTTCTTCGAAGTATGGAACGAGCCCAACCTCGACATCTTCTGGGCCGGGACACAACAGGAATACTTCCGTCTCTATCAGAGCACTGCGCTGGCGATCAAGAAGGTCGATAGTAGGTTAGCGGTCGGCGGACCGGCAACCGCGATAGATGCCTGGATTACCGAGCTGAGGACCTTCTGCAAAGAAGGGAGCATCCCCCTGGATTTCATCTCGACTCACCATTACCCTACAGATGCCTCTTACGGGCTGGGCCTGGATATGGAGGAGCAGATGGCTCGCTCGAAGCGCGGCGTACTCAACACCAGACTCAAGAACGCACTGAGAGAGGCCAGCCCGATTCCATTGTACTACACCGAATGGAACTGCTCTCCGAGTCCCCGCGATCCATACCATGATACGCCGTACAATGCAGCGTTCATAGTAAAAACGGTCGCGGATAATCTGGGATTGCTGGACTGCTACTCCTACTGGACGTTCTCCGACATCTTCGAAGAGAGCGGCCTCAGTTCAGTCCCGTTCCACGGCGGCTTCGGTCTTCTGAATATCCATGGAATACCGAAGCCCTCCTATAGGGCATTCGAGCTGCTGTCTCGTCTGAATGGCGAAAGACTTGAGGTCGCAGTAGATCAGGGAAGTTCAACGGTGGACTGCGTCGCTTCCCGTAATGGAAAAAGTCTGACAATCCTGATATCGAATCATCAGATCCCGAAGTCGCCGATAAGCGCAGAGCAGATAGAGCTGCATGTCTCAGGAATCAAGGAAGTCCGCTCCGCCTGGCAGGAGAGGATAGACGCGGAGCACGTCAATCCCCAAAGGACGTGGATGGAGATGGGAAGTCCGACCTACCCTGACCGCGGGCAAATAAATAAACTTATGGAGGCATCGCAACTGCATAAGGAAAGGATCGACTCGAATGGGGATGAAAGCGGAATCACGATCAGCCTGGAGATCCAGCCCCATTCCGTTGTGTCAGTGACTCTCGAATATTAATGAACGCCCCCTAAGCGGAGCCTCAGAGTATGGAGTCACGGTGAGCATTTACGGCCAGTCTCGCCATATCACACCGGCGGGCATAGAAATACCGATCGCGCCGCGGGCGAATGATCACCAATGAAATAATCTCGCAGGCCCGGTCGAGTCGCCTCAAGGAGATAGTTCTCGCTGAACGATCCCTTGAATTCGGTGAAGAGGTGCGTCCCCTCCGCAAAAGCCGAAGGCGCCAGTCCCGAGAGGCGTCGGAGGAGTCCGACATCGCAGGCATAGAGCTTGTAAGGATGAAAGGTCGCCATAGGCGGATAGGGGGAGCGCCGGTTTCTCGACACGTGAGAGTCGATAGGTGAGGCCAGCGTCACAAAGCCATTGCACTGCATCCTCGTACTCGCACGCCCGAACCCCTTCCTTGACGGCCCGGTACAGGAATTTTTATTTCACAGCTGATCATCTGACTGACGGGCATGTCCTCGCCGAGGAGGGCCCTCAGTCCTTAGAGAGCCGCCTCACCTTGATGTGCGGGTCTATCTCCCTCGCTAGCGAGGAAAGTGTCGCTCGCGAGAAAGACCGGGCGCCCCTTGGGGTAGTCGATGCCGGCGAGATCCACATTGGTCCGGAGTATGACGCCCCGCTTATGAAGCTCGCTTACGATATGGTTTTCAAGCTTTTCGATGCGAATAACCGGATTAACCTGAAGAGCGTGGCATGTCTTGAGGCCAGACTTTGCTGGTGCGATATTCGAGGATGGACTCAGAAGTGGCTATCCCTTGCCCGACAGGGATCCGCTAATAAACACGTTCTTCACTATTCCGATCCGGCCCTCGGTCTGTGCACGTCGCCGTTGCGCCGCCCGGAACGCCTCGACATGCCTAGCATCCGGTCTCTTCCTAATTTTAACTTTTGGAAGTAGCATTGCCCTATGTGGGGGCAGCGTAGAATTCGGGAAATATCGTACGCTAAATACCCGCAAAGTGTCAGGTTGACAGTATACCCTAACCTGATGGCATGGATACTAAAATTTCGCGTCAGAATAGAGTTTCCTTTCCTTGATCTCCTCCATCCATCGATTTTTTAGAATACTTGCATGGAATTTCATCCATGCGCTTTTAAGGAGGTTGCGATGACGAGTGACGATAACTTATTAGCCACGCCACGCATGCGCGTGCTAGTCGACAACGACTTCTCGGGCGACCCGGACGATCTCTTCCAGATGTCCCATCACCTTCTCTCTCCCTCGGTGGAGATCCGCGGGATTATCGGCTCGCACCTACGCGCAGACGACGACTGGGACCGCACGGGCAACTCGGCGCCGGATGCCGTCGCGCGTGCGAAGGAGCTCCTACGCGTCATGCACATGGAAGGCAGGACGCCGGTCTTCCTCGGCGCCGAGACCGCGCTAATTGATCCCCGCGAGCCGATCGTGTCGGAAGCGGCGAAGGCCATCGTCGCCGAGGCCATGCGCGAGAGCGCGCTTCCGCTCTATCTCGTCTGTGGAGCCGGTCTGACCGACCTCGCTTCGGCGCTTATGATGGAGCCGAGGATCGCGCGGTGCATGACCGTCGTTTGGATCGGCGGGGAGGAGTATCCCGATCTAGCCCTGCAGCCACCTGGGATGAAGGATCCTGAATACAACCTGCGCATCGACATACCTGCGGCGCAGTACGTCTTCGGCGAGACGGACGTGCCGATCTGGCAGGTCCCGCGGAACGCCTACCGGCAGGCTATCGTGTCATTTGCCGAGATCGAGGACTCAGTCCGGCCCAGCGGTGAGCTGGGGCGCTTTCTCTTTGACGCCATCAAGGAAGTGGTGGAGCGCTGCGCGGCGATGGGCGCGAACCTTGGCGAGACTTACGTGCTCGGCGATAGCCCACTCGTGCTCCTCACCGCACTACAGACTTCCTTCGAGGCCGATCCCGCCTCGAGCGATTACGTCCTGCATCCTCGCCTCGGCATCAAGGCCGATGGCAGCTACAGCAACCCCACGGAGCACAGGAACATTCGCGTCTATACCCGCATCGATAGCCGCCTTCTCTTCAGCGATTTCTTCGCGAAGCTCAGGCGTTTCGCCGGGGGAGTTAATTAAATCCCAAGAAAGGAGACTGCCGCAGCGTTAAATTGCAGATGCAGACTGCGGCAGCAATGAAAACTTCCCCTACCTCGAGAGGAAGAGGCTCAAAGCCTTAGTGAAATACAATACCTTTCCCCCAAAGAGGCTAGTCGAGCCTCTGCCAGAAGAATCCATACCGAGCCTACATGGAGGCACGCGATCATCTAGGTGCGACTAGGCGGCAAGAGCATTCTCAAGGGGGGCGATCAGCCCTTGACGGAACCTACGGTAATTCCCTTGATGAAGTACTTCTGCACCCAGGGATAGATCAGGATAATCGGACCGGTAGCCACGACAGCCATCGCCATCTTCAGCGACTGAGACGGTAGCGAGCCCATCGGGATGCCGGTGTTGGTAGCCACCCTGGACATGGCATCGGTGGCCGACAGCAGATTATACAGCATGTACTGTAGCGGATACAGTTTGTGGTCCGTGATGTATAGCATGGCGTTGTACCAGTCGTTCCAGTAGTCCAGGGCCAGGAACAGGCCTATGGTCGCCAGGGCCGGCTTGAGCAGCGGGAGCACCAGCCTGAAGAAGATGGTATAGTCGCTGCAGCCTTCAATCTTGCCGGACTCGACGATCGATTCGGGGACCGAGCTGACGAAGCTGCGCATAATCAGCAGGTAGAAGACGTTGATCAAGAGCGGCAGGATCAGTGCCAGCAGACTGTTCTTCAGGCGCAGGTAGCGGATCACGAAGATGTAGGTCGATAAGAGACCACCATTGAACAAGGTCGTGAAGTAGAAGAAGAAGGTGATCGGGTTGCGATAGCGGAAGTCTTTACGGCTGATGACGTAGGCAGTCATCGCGGTGATGATTAGGCCAAGCCCTGCACCGACCACTGTGATGAAGATGGTCACGCCGTAAGCTTGCATCAACTCACCGGGCGCCTTGAAGATCAAGTTATAGGCCGCGCCGGTGAAATGACGTGGAATGATCGAGAAGCCAAACTGCGAAATGTCGGATTCCACCGATAGAGAGCCGGAAATCAGCAGGATGATCGGGAAAATACACACCAAGCACCACAGGCCGATCAGGGTATAGCCGAGGATGTTGAACACACAGACATCTTTGGTAGTCTTCATGAATTGCGCTCTCCGTTTCCCAACTGCTCAGAACAGAGCGTAATCGGGGTTGGTCTTCTTTACGATGCGGTTGACCACCATGATCGTCACGAAGCAGAACACCGATTGGTAGAAAGTTGCCGCTGCGGTCATGCCGATATCGCCGGTGGAGATCAGCGAGCGGAAGACGAAGGTGTCGATGACGTCCGTAGTATCGAACAGTTGACCATTGTTGCCGACGATCTGGTAGTACATCTGGAAGTCGCCTCGCAGGAGTCGCCCGACGTTCAGCAGTAAAATGACGACAATTGTCGGGAGTATCGCGGGCATGGTGACCGAGCGGATTTTCTGGAAGATGTTGGCGCCGTCGATGTCGGCTGCCTCGTAGCATTCCTGGTCGACGCCGGTAATGGCCGCGATGTAGATGATCGAGTTGTAGCCGACCCACTTCCAAGAATTGAAGAACATGATTACCAACACCCACAGGCCGGCATTGTCGGCGTTGTACATGTCTAGCGGCTGGCCGCCTAGCGCCTTGATGGAGGCGTTGAGCATGCCCGAATTGTAGTCGAATATGTTGTAGATGAAAGCGCCGACGATGATCCACGAGATGAAGTACGGTAGGAAGATGACTGACTGGCTTAACTTTTTAAAGTATCGCGCGCGCATCTCGTTGAATATAATGGCGATAATAATGGCCAGGCCCTGCGAGGTGAGCAAGTTGATAACGTTGAAAAACACCGTGTTCCAGGTGATCTTTAAGCCGGTTCCCGACTCGAAAAAATAGCGAAAATTGTCAAAGCCGACCCATGGACTAGCGAACACGCCCAGGTTGTACTGGTAATTCTTGAAGGCCAGCACAAGGCCAGTCATCGGAATATAAATAAAGACCAGAACAATCAGGACAGCTGGCAGCAGCATAACGAACAATTGCCGGTTCCGACTCAGTTCAGTTCGCAAAATGCCCTTTGGCGTCAATTGAATTCCTCCATCGATACTATGCCCGCCGGAGCCTAACCGCGGCGAACCTGATTGGTCGTAGTTATGGTAAGACCGCTTCGTAACGCCCGATATGCTCTGTTTGTTAGAAAAACAGCCATAATATTCTGATGGACCAGTACCGCTGGCATGCGCACACCCACTATTGATGGCCTGGCGAACGAGTAGGCACTACTAGATTTTGGGCCACGATCTCGCGCTCGATCACCTACAAAAAAAGTCACGGTCCGCAGACCGTGGCTTATTCTTGGTATTAGTCTTACTTATTACTTGCGGGTGGCCAAGAATGCATCGACCTGCTTCTGAAACTCAGCCTGCACTTTGTCTATGCCAGCAGCTTTGAGCTTCTCCTTCAGAGTCTTCAGACCCTTTTCCGGTTCGATGTAGCCGAGCTTCAGTGGCACCCAATATTGCTGCATGACATTAAGCACAGCGGAGTACTCGTTCTTGACAGGCTCGACGTTCTGGTTGAAGGACACATAGACGTTTTCGGCGGCGTTGGCCTTCAGAGCGGCGCGGGCGGCGGCGGCGTTGGACGGATAGCCGACCACGTCCTTGCGGAAGCGGCTGTCGCGGAAGCCCCACGAGCAGTACTGTTCCGGAGGGAAGTTAGTCAGGTCCAGCGGTTTAATCATACCTTCCTTGGTGATTTCGTAGTGCGTGCCTTCGATGCCGTAGGAGAGCAGGCGCCAGTAGCTCTCATCGTTGCGGATCTTATCGAGCAACTGTAGGGCCTTTTCCGGATGCTGGGCGCTGGCAGGAATTGCCATGCCGTCCTGCATATACGGCAGGATGAAGGTCTTGGGCAACATGGTGTAGAACTTCACGTCCCACTCCGGATGCTGCTGATAGTTGCCAAGCCAATTGTCGAAGTTCCAGAGCACCGAGGCGGCCTTGCCGTTCTGGAACATGTTGGTGTCCTTGTTGGAAAGGACGGACTTGGGCCAATAGCCTTTCTTGCTCCAGTCGCCTAGCTTCTTCAGGATATCAAGGGTGTCGGGCATGTCGGTGATGTTGACTAGCTTGCCGCTCTTGTCCTGGAAGTTGATCCAGAAGGGGCTTTCCACGTTGGGGTCGCCGGACAGGGGATACAGACCCTTCTGGTACCAGAAGCAGGCGGCCAGAATCGGCTGGGTGTTGCTCATGCCCGAGGGGTCGAGCTGTTTGTCCTTTTGGGCCACGGCGTCGAGGAACTTGCCGTAGTCATCGACATTCTTAATATCGGTGATGCCGTACTTCTTCATCAGGTCGCCGCGGACGATCGGTCCGAAGGTGGAGTAGGCTTCATAGTTCGGCGGCAGCGCGTAGATGTGGCCGTTAATTGTAGCCTGGCGGAGGCCCTCGGCCGGCTCGGTCTTCCAGCTGATCGGAGCGTACTGAGGGCCGAGCTTCTCAAGCGGCTTGAAGGCACCCTTCAAGGCCTGGTTGGTGAAATTGAGCCAAGTCGAGGTGTAGATCAGGTCGATGGGCTCGCCGGAAGCAAGCACCAGCGGATATTTGGTCCAGATATCTCCCCAACCGATGAAATTGACCTTCAGGGTGACGTTCAGGTCGGCCTTGGCCTTTTCATTGAACTTGGCCAGGGCAGCGTCGTACTGGGCGTTCGAGTTGCCGATGAGGTACATGACCAGTTCGGTCGGGGCCTCGGCAAACACGGTCAGTCCGAAACTGCAGGTAAGCAGCAGGGCCAGCAATGTTTTCTTCATGCGACTCTCCTCCGAAAAAATCTCACTCCGGATCCGCACAAGCGATCCAATGTAGTCAATCTTAGGCGTCGATTTTCGAATACCGATACGCACTACTCGTTGGAATATCTGCCACATTGTTCGGGTTTTCCACTCGAAAGGGACGAATAATAGTCTGTCAAGACGCAATCGGGTCCGTCCAATCTTCGTGGCCTATTATCCAATCAACTGAACATTGGGCTGCCGAAGAAACCGCTATATTCTGAGGCTCTTTCATAATGCTGACTCAAGGATTTAAAAAGCGAATAGGGTCGACCTTTTCCGGTAGAATGTGGGTTACGAGGACCACAGTCGCGAAGAAGGAGACCCTATCCATGACTACAGTAACGG
>Ga0326727_10004581_pt1 | contig 41217 bp, 29 predicted proteins | sample MB2enrmetagenome_FD_207643 | JGI IMG/M metagenome (GOLD analysis project Ga0326727, IMG submission 207643) | Lab enriched peat soil microbial communities from McLean, Ithaca, NY, United States - MB29MY | ecosystem: Environmental > Terrestrial > Soil > Wetlands > Peat | place: USA: New York...
GGCGGGACGGCCGCAACCCAGGTAGTGGTGGTGAACAGTACAACGATCACGGCCACGACTCCAGCGAATAGTGCCGGGGCGGTGACCGTGACAGTCACGGTCAGCAGTCAGAGCGGGAGTCTGGCCACGGGATTCACCTATGTAGTTATCCCCACGGTGAGCAACGTATCGCCGAACAGCGGGTCGACGAGCGGCGGGACAGCGGTCACGATCACAGGGACGAACTTTGCCTCGGGTGCGACGGTGACGTTTGGCGGGACGGCCGCAACCCAGGTAGTGGTGGTGAACAGTACAACGATCACGGCCACGACTCCAGCGAATAGTGCCGGGGCGGTGACCGTGACAGTCACGGTCAGCAGTCAGAGCGGGAGTCTGGCCAACGGGTTCACCTACACTGCGCCAGTGACGGTAGCGACCCCGACCTTCAACCCCGGTGCTGACACTTACAGTTCCGCGCAATCTGTGGGCATCACCTCTACGACCAGCGGGGCGACGATCTGCTACACCACCAACGGAAGTACCCCGGCGGCCAACACACCGGGCACATGCTCAACTGGCACCGCGCTGGCGAACGGGGGGAGCGTCACGGTCAGCACCTCGGAAACGCTTGAAGCGATCGGCACCGAAAGCGGCTTCACCAACAGCGCCGTGGGAAGCGCCAGTTATACCATCAGTCCTTGTGCGCAAAATCTGGCAATTGGCAATTTTACACTCTGCGGGGAGATCTACAACGACGTCTCTACGGGGACGAATGTCACCGTCAATTACAGCCCATCTCCGGGTAACGGCATCATTGCGTGGGCGACGTGGTGTTTTACCTCGTCGTGCAACAGCTCCCTCTCCGGCATTACTGCAACTATTGGTGACAACATCAATGCGAAGGAATCGTGTTTTGTCGCAAGTCCTCACAGTCCTTTCATTACGGATGCCAACGGGGGCTCACAAGGCAGCGGCGATTTTCAGCAGCATTATGTCTGGTATTGTCCCAGTATCCCAGCCGGAGTGACCTCATTCACGGTGACTCCGAGCAACTCGGCTCTTGGCTACGTGCAGCTAAATATCACTGAATGGCGGTCCGGATCCTTGGCGGCTTCCTGCTCGCCAATTAGCGCTTGCTTTGAGAATGTGGACAATTTTGGGGAGGCAGGAAATTCAACTGGTGGGACTACAGCCACGATCACCACCAGCGGTCCAACAGTTAACGCTAATGATCTCATATTCGCTGTTACCGAGGTGCCCTGCTGTAATTTCACCGCTAGTCCCGGCACGGGATATACAGGAATAACCGTGGCCCCTAGCGTTACGGTGGGAATGGTTTCCGAAGCAGAAGCAGCGACAGCAATCGGAATCCAAACAGCAACGTCAACCTGGACTGGGGGAAGCACTGATTGGTTTGGCGTGATCGTCCCCGTAATAGGAGCCGGGGCCGATCCAGTGATGCCGACGGTGAGCAGCGTATCGCCGAATAGCGGGCCGATAGGCACGGCGGTCACGATCACAGGGACGAACTTCGGAGCGGCCCAGGGAGCGGTCAGTTTCAATGGGACTGCGGCGCTGGTGACGAGATGGAGCGCGTCCGGCATTTTGGTGGCGGTACCGACGGGAGCTACTTCGGGCAACATCGTTGTAACGGCGGGCGGGGTGCAGACCAAAGACGTGAACTTCACTGTGTTGCCCAGCGCTCTGCCGACTGCAACGCAGGTCGTGACGGCGATCGAAAATGTAAACAACTATTGGATCGCTAACAATGCGCCGGGCAACGCCGACTGGACTGAAGCAACTTACTTCACGGGCGATCTGGCGGCTTATGATGCCACCGGGCAATCGAATTATCTAACTTTTGCGCAGACCTGGGCGACGAATAACAGCTACAACCTTAGCGGGTCGGCTTGGGGGGAGGGCCCCGGCGGAAATACGACCAACCACCCCAATTACCAAGCGGCCGGGCAGGTCTACATCCGTTTGTACCAACTCAGTAATCAATCATCGGATTTGTCAGGCATTGCGGCAAGCGTCCATGGAATGGTCAACAGCACTATTGACAACGAGTGGACGTGGATCGACGCGATCAACATGTCCGCACCCAACTTTGCTGAGCTGGGATCCATCGACTATGCGATGTACGCGCTCTACTATCACACAAAGTACACGTTGGGGCTCTATGATTCAACCACCGGACTCTGGTGGGAGAATAGCACGTACGTCAATACGAGCACCTACTGGTCGCGCGGCAACGGTTGGGTCTTTGCAGCTCTTGCGAAGATACTTTCCGTGCTCCCGAAATCCGATCCGCACTATCAAGAATACTTCAGCACCTTCACCACCATGGCGCGGGCGCTGGCTGCGCGCCAGCAACCTGGTGGCTACTGGAGCTCCGACCTTGGTGGAACCGACTACGCCGGGCCTGAGAGCAGTGGCACGTCCTTCTTTCTCTATGGATTTGCCTGGGGGTTGAACAACGGCATCCTGGATCAGAACACCTATTTGCCGGTAGTCCAGAATGCCTGGAACTTCCTCGCGAACACGGCGATTCAAACATCGCCACCGGGCCTGCTGGGGTATGTGCAGCCTCCGGACGGCGCTCCCGGTCCAACTACAGCCACCACCACGGAAGATTTTGGCGTGGGGGCGTTTCTTCTGGCGGCCCGCCAGATGCAGTTGCTAGTTCAGTGACGCCGAAGCGCCCCTGCACTGGAAAGGAAAATGCCCATAAGACCATTCACTCTACGCTGGTGGCCTTGTCGAAAACCACATATGGGGCGTCCGCACGGCGCTCCCAGTCGTCGTGATGCGGATGGATTTTTTCGTGGTGTACTAGATGTCCGCCCTCCACCCGGTCAAGCACATTGTAGAACTTACGGTATGGCACGTAGGCTGCGTCCGTCCACAGGCGGGCCCGGTCCCTGACGAGCGTCCGTACCCTTCCGAAACCCACAAAGTGATAGCATCAAACGCCCCTATCGTCACGTTGACAGCCGCAGAAGAAGACAAGGACGTCCCCTTCATTGAGTGCCCCTCGGACATCAGGACGACACACGCCCCAGGTCGCCTCTCGAACATCTCCCAACAATTGCTGCGCTGCGAAGAAGGACGGGTCGTCCCCCCAGTCGTAATAGCTGCGGTCCCACCCATCGATGAACTTGCGGAGTATTTGGTCCTGTTCTGCTGCCTTGCATGTGCGCTTCCAATCTTTCGCCTGCCATCGACGAAAGCGAGCGCAAACGCCGATTCCACTTGAAAAACCAAGTGGATCAAGCCGAGGAGGAAGGGCGTGACCTCTTGGCTGAGATGGCGGCACGGCTGAACCAACAAGATGTGGAGGCACGAGGACGATTAAAGTCGATAACGGGACATGGTGCCACATTATGAGCGAGGACGATAATCAGGTTCCGAGTGCTCTTGTTGCTGTGGGTACCAAGGCCCTTTTTGTAAGGTCAACAACCCTTGTGAAGAGAGGACTGGCTTTAGCGGAGAGCATCCAGCCGGACTACGCAAGGGCGCACTTCAACCTCGGTCTCGCGCTCTACGAGAAGCGCGACTGGGACCGCGCGATAGCGGAGTACCGCGAAGCACTTCGCCTGAACCCGAATTTCGCAGCGGCGCACATAAGCCTCGGCTACACGCTCGTTAAAAAGGGCGACCTGGACGGAGCAATCGCGGAATTCGGGGAATTCAAACGCTTGGAGCCCAATAATGACTGGGCGCACCGCCAGTTCGGCCGCGCACTCGGTCAAAAGGGTGATTGGGACGGGGCGATCGCGGAATTCCGTGAGGCATTGCGTCTGCACCCGAATCGTGGGTGGGCGCACTTCAATCTCGGCGTCGCTCTTGAGAGAACGCACAACCCTCAGGAGGCATTGCAGGAATACCGCGCGGCCTACAAACTGAATCCTCAAGACCCTGACTACCGGCAGGCCTACGAGCGCCTTTTGAAAGAGACGCGCCAGTAACACCGTACCACGATATGGTTTCACTCGTTGTTGGTCCTTGGGGATTGCGCAGGATGGCCCGCCGTGGCGTTTCCTGCCACGCAGACACGCCCGAAGGAAGCGGGCAGGGCATTTCTCCCCCCCTGTCATTTCCCCGGTGACGATGCGGTGACGAACGATGCGAGAAACGGGTTCAAAGCTGTCTATTACTGTCCTACGGCACTTGGTTTTTTTCGGCCAAAAGCCCCTGATTCTGTTATGAAAGTCATACACTGTCTATTCTTGTCATTACTTACTTTTGGGACTTTCACGGCGGTAACGCTGGTTCAAGCCAATCAGTGATTCCAAACGACGACCCTCAATTGGCTGTCGGGTGGCTGCCCAGAAACATCTGATTTCGGGCGGCGGAATCTGCTCAAACCGGCACTTGAGAATCAATCATTTGCGTTGAGCGCAATAGCAAGGTTTTTGGGCAAGGGAACCACTGCGCTCCGTCATCGCGAGCGCAGCAGGGGGGACCAATAGCTCACTTGCCGCTGGACAGCGCTTCGCTGAGGAATCGGCGAGCAGCCTCAGAGGTCAATCCTTCAAACTCGCGTTGGAGTTGATCGGTCAACCGTGCGATGGGCTTTTTGAGCAACTCTTTGGCGCGATCCCAGATGGCGGACTCAATTTCGGGACGCTTCAGTTCTTCGAGAGCCTCCTCCTCGCTCGCGTAATGCTTGTCCTCCAAGCCCTCGGCGTCGGCCGTTATGGTCTGAGAATATGTGTCACCAGGCTCCAGGCCTTTCCAGTCCCTGCCGCCAGCCATCGTGTCTGTGTATTCCTTGCCGCCAGGAACGATCCGCCGTTGGATTTTGCTGCCTGGCCTGCCGGAGCCCTCGAACACCTTGGGTGCTGGCCGTGTCCTCCAACCTCCGCCGACTTGCTTGAGCCTGGCTTTGATCCTCTCTAGCGGTTCCTTTAGAACGTAGACTCTCCGGCCCTCGTACACGATGAGCCGCTGGACACGCGGATCGTTCTTCAAAATATTGTCGACGGTATTTTCGCTCACGGGGACCACCGTGCCGTTTTCCTCTGGCCCAAAAAACTCTCTCAGCTTGAGTCTCGGTATGCGCGGCTCGTTTATAGGCACCGCTGGCTCAGTCGCGAATGCGACGTCCGTGTATGCGTCGGGCCATGGCTCAGTCCCGCGACGCTGCCTCCTGACTCGGCCTCGTACTGGCTTCAGCGCGCGCTTTGCTTTTGTCTTCGCTTGCTTCTTTGAGGTTTTCTTCGGTGGCATGCTCTTTCCCACTAGAAGTGTGGATCAAGCCTGTGCGGACTACCGTAAGACACAGATCCTGCGGGTCGGTCCGCTCAAGTAATAGCTGTGCCTTGTGCGCCGCCCGGGCAGTAACGGAAGGGAGAGGCGCTGGCGCACATCAGGGAAAGCTCGCACGCCTCGGGTGATAATGTCAACACTTTCGTGGTCGAATTGCGGCCAATCGCCGACGCGTGCCGCCGTCAGGAATTGCGGCAGTGCAGGACGGAGTCGGGGGCGAAGTCGGACACATACCGGACAAAACCATCAACTATTTTCCGGACTCAGTCAGTATTGACTTGTATCTATATTATTCTAATAAACTTGTTGGTGGACCTGGAGAGGTTCGAACTCTCGACCTCATGACTGCCAGCAACCCGCCCGTCTTCCGCGCCTTCCACTCATCCTCATACATTCCATAACTTTACACAACTTCGGGGCTCTGCTTTCGCTCAAAAGAAGGCCCCTTTTCTTACCAATCCAGACCGTTTTGACACAGTTTTCGCACAGCCCGGAAAGAGTCGGCACCGAGGTTAGCTCGGAGACCCACGTTCCCCCTGTGTCCATCCGCTCTCTTGCCACAACCGTTCTACCCTCAATCAACATAACGAAGCGGCGGATGAAGCAGGTAGAAGCCATTCTGCTAGTCCGCGAACAACGAGAGAAGGGAACGCAGGAGCTCGCATCTCACGCGCGCCCCTTCATCCTTTGTGGACTCCCCCTCCGCCGCCCATCGCCCGATCAATTGAGCTACACGCGCAGGAACGGCAAATTCTTCCTGCAAATCGTAGCTCACCCACAGTTCGGTCTCCCCTTTGGCCAGGACCGCCTCATCCCGATATGGGTTGCCACGCTTGCCCTCCGGCAAAAATCCCGTGAGGTTCGGTTCGATGCTGCCGCTCAGATGCTCGATTTCTTCCGCCTGCCCAAAGACGGATTCCATTATTGCCGCCTCGTCCAGGCTTTCAAGCGGATCTTCGGTGCAACGATCTTCTTCGGAACCGAAGAACAGTCAGATGCCAACATGCTGATCGATTGGGCGCGCTTCCACTTCTTCGATTCCATGAAGTTATGGTACGCCAGGGGTGACCGATGCTCCGTCAACAATTTCGAGTCGGACCGAAACGTGATCACGCTGAGCGAAGCTTTCTACAACGAGATCAACCAGCACCGCATCCCCGTCGAGCGCGAGGTTGTTTCCTCTCTCGCCCACGTGCCCGGCGTTCTCGATGTTTACCTCTGGGTCGCTTGGAAGGCTTGGACGGTAATTGGGAGTCCCAGTCGAATTCCGATTACAGGTCACGGAGGTCTCTGTGACCAGCTCGGGACTGTGCCTTACTCAGTGCCACGTCGTTTCCGTCATCTCGTGGCGCACTGGCTCAAGAAGGTGAAAGTATACTGGCCCGGTTGCCCCGCTGTCGTCACAACCGACCGCCGTTTCCTGATCGTCTATTCCTCCCGAAGATCGCCTGCCGTGTGCATGACCGGTCGCCACGGCGGCCGCTAGAGCAGTGGAAAACCGTGTGTGTCTTGGGTCTCCATCCACGGCATTCTATGCACGCTCGGGTCCCTGCACGTGGATTACAATGGGAGCCCAGCGTATGTACCGCTCTTCGCGCCGTCCCGACTTGGCTCGCAGTCGGGGACCACAGAATATCCCCAACGACACTTTCGTCACCTCATCGGTCAGTGGCTAAAGACGGTGAAGGCGCTCTGGCCAGAATGTCCTGCTGACATCGCATTGGACGGCGACCACCTCATCCTTATGTCTTCGAGAGCCTCTCCCGCCGTCAGAGCTAGTTCGCAACTATGAAAGCATACCGTGGGCTGGGGACTCGCAGGAGTGGCAGTTGCCAAGTTCCTTTCGATTTGATGTCAGGTTGAGAGCAGGACCACCGCCACTAAGGCACACACTACTCCTAATCCCTGCAATAGGCTGATCGATTCCCGCAAGATAATCGGAGCCAGAAAGACAACGACTACCGGGTACAGGGCGGTAAAGGGCGAGACGATCGAGGCTTTGCCTCCGTTCCGAAGTGCGGCAAAGAGTGCCCACGCGCCCAACGCATTGAACGCGCCGCTCAAAAGCGCCCAAACGAGTCCTCGGGCGGGGTACTTCAGCATGTCCGCGCCGGTGTACACGAAAGGTTCGACAAGGAACATCCCAACGCACCACCAAACGACGGACCATTCTGCGGAAAGGTGATTAGTAGAGAGTTTTTGGAGGAGACCCACAATCCCCCAAGAAATGAGCGGTACCATCGCAATCCAAAACCAGGGAGGAAGATGCATCCGACCACCTTCAAAAAGAGAAAATAATAATGGCTGCAACCGCGAATCCCAATCCGACCACCTGTTTCCACGTCAGGCTCTCGTGCAAAACGGTTATGGCCAGGAGGACAGTGACCAGAGGATAGAGCGCCGTCACAGCGGTGATCACTGAAGTGTTCCAATGATGCTGGGGGCTCAGCGCGGCGAAAAGCGCCAAGCCACCGACCGCCGAGAGAACTCCGTTGGCGATGCCGTAGAAAATTCCTTTCGGACTCTTCTCGAAGGGGAGGCTTTTGACAAGAAGCAAGGCCACCACAACAGGAAGTGCACCGAAAGGAAAGATGAACTGCATGGTGCGATCGGGAATTCCTGTGTTAGTCCCGAGTTTCGAGCATATGATCCATCCGCCCCAGAACAGGACGCAGAGCACAGAATACCAAAACCACTTCGCTTTCATTGATGCGACGATGAACATTTCTGCCTCGTGAGATTGAGTCGGACTCATGACGACGCGGCGCAATAAAAGGTCCCCTGCCGCTCCCCTGCGCCCTTACGGGTGATGGATCCAGGAGCAAAAGTCAACTTGACAGCATATTATGTTACGTAGTACAACCTGTCCCGGGCTCTCGGTTCGCAACCCGTTCCTGGTGAGCGTGGCGGACCGTACCACTCGTAACCAGCATGCTTCGGGAGGTCTGCGGTCCTTGAAGGGATTTCTTGAGCGCCAACGTCCCGTTCACCTTCCTGCTCTGCTTTTTGGCGCGCACTCTCAATGTGGGAGCGAGTTTCTTGCCGTTCTCCGCGCCTCGCACCTCACTGTTCACACGATCCTATCGCCTGCGCCGGGAGAAAGTCATGGTGATGTAGCGATTACCGAGAAACAGGGAAGTACTACACGCCAATGGACAATGCAAGGTGTCGTAAGTCACTTCCCTGATCATGAGAATCGTGGTGCCGACCTTCATTTGCAGGATTCTAGCCTCTTCCGGGCCAGCGGGAACGGCGGAGATCTCCTCCTCAGCGCTCTCAATCTTGTGCCGATAAGCGTGCTCAATCACCGCATAGAGCGATTGCAGGTCTTGTTTATCCAAAGTCTCCCCTGTTGACCGACGTGTGCATTAGGCAGAACCTCAGGTCTGAAAAAAGCCGCGCATACGGCGTGGCTTGGTGGGACGGCCCACTGGCCGTAGGGGACTGGACCCAAGCACCAAGAACAACTCGGAGTGAAGCATCGCTGCCTACTATATTAGCTGGCCTGGCTACCGTCAAGCTTAGGCGCTCTCACCGGTTGGGATTTCGCGCTGGCGTTCCGCGGCCAGCGGCGCTAGCGGTCAACTCCCGTGGCGGGCGCATGATGCTACGGAGAACAACTGACGAGACGTCTGCGCCACGAGTCTTGCTGGCCGTTACAGATACAAACTCTCGCGGAAGGTGACAATGGCTTCAAATGATTCGAATATTTCCAAAAAGTCGAGTTTGTTATGGCTGATCTGGTTTGCCCTTTTAATCTCCTTGGGAGTTTTCCAGGCGCAAAGCATGGGGTCGGACGCTGGAGATGACCGCAACACTTCTCCTGCAGTCAAGCCAGTGGGCATGGAAACGCATACAGTCCACGCCACATGGTTCGCCTTGCAGATCCCCGAAGATGCTTTGAACTTGGCGTTGAAGAGTGCCGGGGCGAGCGCCACGGCCTCCAGCACGGCAGAAGGATTCTCGCCAGAGGGCGCATTGGATGGGATCTGGACGGCGGAGAACTGGGGCAAGGGACACGGCTGGCAAAGTGCCAGGAAACATGAGTTTCCTTGTTGGTTGGAGATACGCCTGCCACACGAAGAGGAGATCGACACCATCGTGATCCAGACCTTCCCGCCCGTGGTGCGGGGCCTGAACTGGCTGGGGGTACGGAACGTGGATATTATGGTTAAACTGGGCGGAGAGTGGCACCCGGTTGGCTATCCCGCATCCGTCCGAGCCAACACGGGGGGAACCATTGTTGAACCCATGCTCCCCCTCAAGGTCAGCGCCGTTCGCATCGTCGTCGTGGGAGTCAATACAGGCAATGAAGAAGACGTCATGTACGACGACGACGAGTTGGCGCGGATTTTGCAGGTAGGGATCTATCGCCTGAATGTGCCTCAGCCTTTTGTCGAGCAAGAGATTTCCGTGTCACTTGAATCCGGACCTCGGGGAAGAATCGCCATTTATCGCGATGACCTCCCGGTTAAGACCCCCAACTTTTCATCCCCGGAATACCTCGCGTCGCTCTTCAGAAAGGCCGGGTACGGCGTGACATTTCTGACGACGCCAATGCTCTCCCTTCCGGAGGTTTTTAACCGTAAGAATTTCGACGTGTTCGTGGACCCCTACGGCGCGGCTTTCCCAACCGGCACTCTCCTGTTCGGCTTTCTTGGAGCCGGCGGCCATCTGATCACGATGGGCGGACATCCGTTCCGTCGTGCCCTGATGTTTACTCCTGCGGGCAAACTGGTCGATGCCCACTACGACCCCGGCATCACACCCAGCGTGACGCGGCCGTTCAATTACGAGCTACCCTACCGGGAACAGCTAGGCATGTTCTACAACTGCTATCGGCGGCTGGAGGATGTTGCTTACGTAAAAACCGCGCCGGGTCAAAGCGTGGTGAAGACTCCCCTCCGGCTGGATAATCCCCTGCACGGTGAAGTCGCTTCGGCTTTGGTCGGAGAGCGGACGTCGCTGGAGGATGGCCATCACCTGGCCGAGCAGGGTATCTATCCGGCTTACGCCCATGCTGCCCGGGAGGGTCTTGCGAACGTCGGCTCGTTCGTGAACGGTTATCCCGATGGCGTTCCATTCGACTATTTGGATGGCTACGTTTTCAATTGGCAGCGTTCCCGGTGGATACCCCTCGTCAATGCCTACGACCGCCTGGGCAAACTGAAGGGGTCGATCATGAGCCTGCTGATGAATTACGACAAGCCCTACGTAGGCTCAGATTGGATCTATTGCGGAGTCGAGAGCGAAGACCTTTTCTCTCCCCGGCACCCTGAATTTACGAGGGCGCTCTTGGAGGCGCTCGGTTTCGTTCGCCGCTCCTGGGCCCTGCACGACGCTGCCTCGGACATGGACTGCTATCGCCAGGGAGAAACGGCCAAGGTCTTTGCTGTGGTCGACAACTTCCGCGACGAATCCCGCTCCGCCAACCTCAAATTCGACTTTATTGCCAAGGGCTCGGAGTCCCCTGCTTTCACCAAAACCATTCCGTTGACATTGAAGCCGAGGGAAAGACAACGTCCAGCCGCCACCTGGCAGCCTCTGCACTTCGATTCCGACCTCTACACCGTGCGCGTGTCACTTTCCGAGGCGGGGGCGGAAGTCGACAGAATCGAGACGGGATTTGTCGTGTGGGATCCGAAGGTGCTCGCGCAAGGGCCCAAAGTTGACCTCCAGGATCTCTACTTTCAATCGGGAGGCCGCCCCCACTTTCTAGTCGGTGCACGCTCGGAAGGGATTTACCCGCACGGGGTGGTGGTGGAGGACGTGCCGGGGTGGGATCAGATGTTCGAACAGATGCACAACGAGGGCATGCGGGTTTACTCACCGGTGTTTTTCAGTGAGTACATCCCGGGCTTCCTGTGGGGTAAGCCAGGCGACCCGGTGGTCCCGGCGCAACTTCAGCGGCTCATGGATGCGCAAGTACAGTTGGCCCAGAAACACGGATTGATCTATGCCCCTAACATGTTCTTCGTGACCCGACACTCGGCCATGATGCAACCCGAACTTAGTGCGAGGCTCTGCGAAGAACTGGGCAGGCGTTACGCTTCCGTGTCCGGGATCATGTTCTACATCTTCGACGATGGGGCGTATACAACTCCCTTTGAGGTCTTCAAGAATTGGTCGAAAACCTGTGTCGACGCCTTCTCCAAGGGAGGGCGGAAGTATGTCGTGATGGCTGAGATGGATCGAACGGTCACCCAGCTACAGCGCTACGCGACTTCCGCGCTCACTTTTGCGACCGGTGGACTTTACCCGCCTTTCATTGGCGACCCGGCACTCGAGCGCCTGGTGGACATGCGGATTGCGGGTAAGAACTTTCATACCTCGGAGTTCGGCGTGTATGCCTCGGGGTCCCGGCCCGGCGACTACAATCCCCAAGCAGAACTCGCCAAGTACACCTCAGGAACGCTCGCCGGCGACTTTAGTTTTTACCTGCTGGAACCACACATGGCATTTGCACTGGGCGGGCCCTATATCTTGAATTGGATGTGGAACGATCCGCCGCAAACGATCTTCCCCTGGGGTATCGTGGAGGCAAACGATTTTGTCCCCAAGAAGACACTGATCGCTTTCCGCAACGAAAGCTACTTCCTTGGTCATTTCCAACCGGCATTTAACCCTCCTCGAGTGATCGTGCTGTTTGCGAAAGAGCACCTCATGCGTGATTGGCGGGTCTTTACCCCGTACCTGCAATCCGTTTTGAGGCAACTTCTGGACGAGAACGTGCAACTCGCAGTGGTCGACGATTTCGACTTGGATCGCCTCACAGGGCCGGGCCATATCCTGATTTATCCGGATCCTCGTTACGCGTCGCGCGAGGTTCTTGAGAAACTTCAGGCGCGGGTGAAGGCGGGCGACAGTCTCTTCCTCTCCGGGGACTTCACTCAACCGTTGGAAGAGAACGCCCCACGCGAGACGGCTTGGTTCGAGCGCCTGGCCGGTCTGACGTGGCTGGCTGACCGGATGCCCGGCGGCGAGTCGGGTGTGGCGCCAACTTCCGCGACAGCCCTGCTTCTGCCATACCTTGGGACGCCACTAGCCAGCTTTAAGCTCAACGGCGCGGAGGCGCTTGCAGACGACGCTGACGGAAGCCCGGTAGTGACGACCTCCAGCGTGGGTAAGGGAAAGGTCGTCTACACTTCCGACGTGAGCATGGAGGGAACGCGTCGCGCGCTGGCGCTCTTCCTGGATCAGGTGGAAGCCCCGCGAACGCCGCTTTCCCCCGTGCGCGCCAACCGGCCCGTGATTGAACTGGAACGCGCGGACGGCGGCCGCATCTACACGCTGTTTGCGGCCAAAGCGGACCGCCCCGGGATTACACCCAATGGCCCCTGGATTGATGCACCCGAGACTTACACTCTTCGTCTGCATGACCAACAAATCGAACTCCCTCTGGGCGCCTACGGTGTAAGCCTGGTGGCAGTTCAGAAGGGTTCCTCCGTTGATGCGCTGGAAGGCCAGGGTGAGTTCAAGGAGAACGGATCACTGCTGGTGGCTTCCGAACCGCACGTGATGGGGATGAGTCTCGACCGGCGTCCGTTGCGCGAGTCGGAGGCTGTAGCCCTGTTCCCGATCGGCGTGGGCAGCGTTTCCGTGAGAACGTTGGCGGGCATGGACACGGTCGAGGCAGGCGAGGTGGTTGACGGACATTTCCATGTGCTGGAGCGGGTCCCCTCCCGGCAAGCCGACGGCCGCGTGACGTTTAGAGTCGACGAGGCGCAATCTCAGTGTATTTTGCTGCTTTCGCCGGCGAGTAAGCTGGATGAAGCGCACCGCATGATGGACGCAGCTCTACAGTGAACGCGCGTCAACCGGGAAGCTGGCGCGATGGAGGAACTACGATGAACGGACGCGAACGCGCATTGGCATTCTTGGCGGGGCGTGCGGTGGATCGCCTTCCCTGCATGCCCCTCACCATGATGTTTGCCTCGGACCGAATCGGCGCCAAGTACCTGGACTACGCTACGGACTTCCGCGTCCACGTGGAGGGGCAGATCAGGGTGGCGGAGGACTTCGATTTTGACTACGTCAGCTTCGGCACTGATCCTGCCTGTGAAGCTGCGGACTGCGGCGCCGCGGTGATGTATTTCCCAGACCAACCGCCGGCGATCGATGAATCCCAAGCCCTCCTTGCTAACAAGCTCAAGCTCGCCTCGCTGCGGGTCCCCGATCCCTACGCGCCGGGCAGGATGAATAACGGCCTCCAGGCGGTTGCACTGTTTAAGGCACGGGTGGGGAAGGAAAAGCTGATCGAGGCCTGGGTGGAAGGGCCGCTCGCTGAATCGGCCGATCTGCGGGGCATCAACGCCATCATGTTGGATGTGTACGACGATCCCAGCTTTGTGCGGGATCTATTTGCCTTCGTGGTCGAAATGGAATTGAGATGGGCCATGGCAGAAATCGAAGCGGGCGCAGACTTGATTGCCATCGGGGATGCCGCCGGCTCACTCGTCAACCCGCGAACCTACGCCGAAATGGTCTGGCCCTTCGAGAAGCAAATGGTCGATACCATCCACTCGACGGGAGCTCGCGTGCGGCTGCACATCTGTGGGAACACCCGGTTGATACTGGAAAACATGGGCCGCCTAGGCTGCGATATTGTGGACCTGGACTATCTCGCTCCGGTTTCATTGGCGCGCGAAAAGATGGGGCCTCAGCAGGTGTTAATGGGGAATATCGACCCGGTGCGCAGCTTGCGCGATGGTACGCCGGAAACCATCGGGCGGGACCTTGCGGAGTGCCACCGCCAGGCAGGTGATCGTTTCGTAATCGGCGCGGGCTGCGAAATTCCTCGCGACACTCCGCCGGCGAACGTTCGAGCTCTTTCTCAGTACGCAAAGGCTCACCCTATTAACGCATAGCAAAGATACGGAGGAACATTCAACTTGAACAACGGATTGACCTCTGAGATGAGCGAAATATTCGGCACGGAGTGCATGGAACAGAAAGCACTCCTGGACGAAGTGTTTTCCGCCTACTCGGTCGATCCCGAAATCCGCGCCGAACTCGAACGCGCGAAAAAAGGTATCCGTGCGGGCCTTCCCCTTGTCTGGTTGGGAATGGGCGCGTCCTATTGCTCGTCGATCTCGGGTGCCACGCGGTATTCTCTGGCAGGCCGGCCTTCTTTCCCGGTGGAGGCGAGTGAATGGCTGCATTACGCCTTCGCCACATGGGATGCGGTTGGGGGGCCCATCCTGATTACGACTTCGGGCGAGAGCGCGGAGTTGGTTGAGCTTTGCGGCCGGCGCGAGAAGTTTCCTCGTCTGTTGATCTGCAACCAACCGGCAAGTCCGTGTTGGAAGGCGGCAGCTATCCATCTGCCCATTCTGGCTGGAGAAGAGAAGGGCAACGCGACCAAGTCCCACATCAACTGCACGGCGGTCCGCATGATTCTGGCCTCTGAACTTCTCGGACAGCCCTGGCAGACTGAAGCTCCGCGAGTGGAAACCGCCTTCGCGCAAGCTCTCGAACAGGCGTTCACACGCCGACAAGAAATCGAATCCTTTTGCCGCGGCATAGCTTCGCTGGAGATCGTCGGCCGTGGCGCGGGCCTAGGCGGCGCTCTTATGGGAGCGTTGACAGTCCGCGAAATGACTGAATGGCGAGCCTACGGCTACTCCGGCGGAGCATTCCGTCACGGCCCCCTTATGGATGTCGATGCAACGCACGTGGCCATTATCCCGGCCCTTGGCGCGTCGCGGGACTTGGGCCGTCGCCTAGCCGATGATTGCATCGCGAGGGGCGGCAAGGCAGTGCTCGTTGTGGACCTCGACCCGGTACAACACACGAAGGGTCTTTTCACAGTCAAGATTGAACCGGTACCCGAAGGCTGGGAAGGGCTGACCTCTGTGCTGGTTCCGCAGGCATTGACGCAAGCTCTGATCGAGCGGTTAGGGAGCCGCTACGTGAGGCGGGCCACTACCGCACAATGACCGGTGATCGGTAACTGTTGATCAGCAGCGAGTTTCCTCGCCTGCCGCCCCGATTCCGCGCTGCCTGGCTGTGGTCGCTTAAGTTGTTTTGTAGGAGGTCTGATGAGCAAGAACTCCATCCGCCGTTTGTTGGTGGGAATTGATCTTGGCGTCACTCATTACCGGATTGGTGTAGTGACGGCCTCAACGGGCAAGGTTCAGCTATTGAGCAAGCTAAAGACCGCCGGCTTCACCCTGCGGCGGTTTTGTGAGGCCTTGGCCAACACGGCTCGGCCCTATCGGGAGGATCTTGCTGGGATCGGAGTGGCAGTTCCCGGTCCCTGCGACGATGACCAACGCCGTGTGCTGACCACTTGCGGAACGGTGCCCTTCCTGGAATCGTGCGACCTCTCGGCCGCCGTTGAGAAACGGCTGGAGATTCCTACCTGGGTAGATAATGATGCCCGCGCGCACGCGGCAGGCGAATTCGAATATGGCGGTTGGGGAAAGCCGCGTTCGCTGGTGGTGATGACGCTGGGCACCGGCGTGGGACTCGCTTGATGCGTTGACGGCCGGCTCTACCCGCCTCCCGACCACGGGGCGATGGGCGGACACATGTCAGTGCAGTTCTCTGGGGGAAACCTCTGCTACTGCGGTGTCTCCGGGTGCTTGGAGTCCTTCGCCGGTGGCACAGCGATGGCGGCGGCTGCCAATGAATGCGCGGCGCGCCTTTTCCCTTCCAAGCTCAGCATTCCGGCGGATAGCGAGCAGATCTGCCGCTTCGGCGGGTCCGACCGCTTGGCGGAAGAATGCCTGGCACGGGCCAGTGCCGCTCTGCGGGCCGCGCTGCATACCCTTCACCATCTCTACTTTCCTGACGTACTCGTGTTGGGCGGAAGCGTTTCAAGGGGTATATGGCCACACCTTGGTCCGTTGCGAAAGTGGTTCGAGCGCGAGGAGAGATTTGACGGTTTGCAAAATCGCTTGGTCCTCTCAAAATTGGGCGATAAGGCCGGAGTTATGGGCGCCGCCGCGCTTGCTCGTCACAGACTCGCCACTAAACCACCCTTGGACCTTCCTTGACGATGAAGCAGTAATTCCTGGATATCCGCTCGCCTGGTTTGGGAACATGCCTGCGTGATATGTTGTGGTTTGATGGCTTTCTTTACAGGTTTAAGTCTCAGAAAAGACTTAGAAAACGGCTTGACACGGGCTTTCTCTCCGCTTAGCATGGCGGAGCGGTGTATCCCAACTTGCGGCAACAGAGGTGTATCATGACCGATCACTGTTCTCCATATCCGTCATTTGAGATGAAAGGTTACAGCAGACAAGGCTTCATGCACGTGTTGCTCGTGCAGGTCTTGCTTTTAGGTCTCGGGTCACTGGGGCTAGCGCAACTGTGTCATGCCCAGGTTATTAACGCCAGCCTCTACGGGACCGTTTCAGATCCGTCAGGCGCCGCCATACCAGGGGCGAGCATCACCGCCACGAACGTCGCAACGGGAGTCAAAAGCAAAACAGTGACGGACGCGGCGGGGAACTACACGTTTCCCTCACTTCCTCCCGCGACCTATAACATAACCGTTGAAACGGACGGCTTCAAAACCACAGTGATTTCCGGTATTACCCTTCAGGTTGACCAGAAAGCGCGTGTCGACGCCCCACTGCAAGTTGGGGGAGTCACGACAAAGGTCGAAGTTACCGGCGCGGCGCCACTTGTCGAGACCAAAACAGCCAGCGTGGGGACGGTGATCGGCGAGCAGCAGGCGGTTGACCTTCCGTTGAACCTCCGGCGTCTAACGTCGTTAGCCGAGCTGGTCCCGGGAACCGTGGACGACCGAGGTCAAGGATACGCGGTAGTCCCGGCAGGCGGTTCACCCTTCGGCGTCGATGTCACCTATACGGCTGGAGGGGCACGCGACTCGAGTAACACCCTCCTGCTTGACGGCATGGAATCGAGGGCTTGGAGTACTGGGGGCTTTGCTCAATTGCCTCCGCCTGACGCCGTGCAGGAGTTTAAGATTCAAACCAACATTTACGATGCAGTGTTTGGGAAGACGGCAGGCTCCACCATGAATCTGGTAACCAAGGCAGGCAGCAACCAGTTCCATGGCGATGCTTACGAGTTTTTGCGCAACAGTGATCTGGATGCAAGGAATTTCTTCGCGACGGACGCCACCAATCCGGTCACGGGGGCGGACATTCCGGGTACCGCTCGACCCGAATACCGGCGCAACCAGTTTGGCGCGACACTGGGCGGGCCCATCCGCAAAGACAAGACTTTCTTCTTTGTGTACTATGACGCGCTGCGCGAAATTAAAGGCCTTTCGCTGACCAATGAGGTGCCAACTGACGTGGAGAAAGCGGGGGACCTCAGCAGCTTTCTAACGGGCCAGACGGCGAATCTCTGCGGCGCTGGCGGGCCGGCCAGCATGAACTTCGACACGGGACAACTGTTCGAGCCGAGCACCGAATCGCTGTACACATGCCCCTCTGGCACCAACGCCGGATCAACGATTCTGGTGGGAACGCCTGTTCCTGGCAATGTCATTAGCAACATCGATTTTGCCGGTCAGAAAGTCTTGGGTGGCTACCCTGAGCCCAACCGTGCCGGCTACCCGAACTATGTCAACCAAACGCCTCGGCGGCGCGACGACAACCAATTTGGTGTCCGGATTGACCACTCGATTAGCGCCAAGGATCAGTTGTTTGCCCATTACTTGTTCTCTCAATCGCGCATTACAGATCCTTCGGCTGGCTACGACACGCTTCCGGGTTTTGGCGCGAAAATCTTCTATCGAGGGCAGAACGTAACGGCGGCCTGGATACACACGTTTGGCCCCCACCTTCTGAACGAAATGCATGTTGGATATGCGCGGAACAACCCCGAGTTGGATTGCGTGAACTGCCCCCGTCCTGCGGGCTTCATTGAGAGTTTTGGGATTAAGAATCTGCATACCAGCCAGACTCTCGAGGAAGGGTTCCCCTACTTTGGCATGGTCAACTTCGCCTCCGTCGGGGACGAGAACTATGTTCCCATCTCAAACTTCGAGATGGTGGAGAAGCTGGAAGACGATCTGACATGGATGCATGGACGGCACACTGTCAGGTTCGGGGCTGACTTGCAAGATTGGCAGGATCTAAGGCAGCAGAATCCCTACTCCCCTCACGGCCAATTTTCGTTTAACGGCCAGTTTTCCGGCTTGGCCGGAGAGGTTCCGGCCGCGAGTGGAGTTTCAGACCTGGCCGATCTCGAGCTTGGCTATCCGGCGAGCGCCGGCAGCACGCTTACGTACACCGACGCCAACCAAGTGGGTGGGAGGTTTTGGAGCTTTTACGGCCAAGACGATATGAAGATCAGTTCTAACCTGAACATGAACATCGGCATGCGCTGGGAGATTCGCCGGCCGCCGGTGGACAAGCAAAACAACATCGTGCAATTCGTCCCGGTGGGACCGCCTGATTCGCAACCGGGAAACGGACTGCTCGTTACAGCGCTACCCGATGCGCAGAATGACGCACTATGCTCCAACAACTCGTATCTGATTTCCGCCACCGGTGAATGCCTGATCGCGAGTTCGCAGGAGCGGGCGCAGTTAGGGTTTACCGGGCGCAGGCGGAGATCGATCATGACCACGAATTTGCGGGATTTCGCGCCGCGCATCGGTTTTACATGGCGGCCTCTGTCGTCGGACAAAGCCATCGTGCGCACCGGATATGGGATCTTCTATGACCTCGGCAATTTGAATATCATGCAGTTCGTGACTGGCAACCCTGTGTTTTCGGAGAAGCCCGTTTACAATACCGCCTTCGGCTCTCCTCCACCTTTGACCCTCGGCTTGCCGACCACGACGGAGAATGTTTTCGCGACTGGTGGGGTTCCGCCACTTAGCCAGCAATACGGGGCACTCTGGGTTACGCCGGACTTCCAATTTCCGCGCGTGCAGATGTGGAGTTTTGGCCTCGAGTCACAGCTAGCCTCGAACTGGGCTTTGGAAGCTGACTATATTGGCACCAAGGCGAACCATCTTGACTCGTACGAATTGTTTTTCAACCAGCCTGCGCCGGGTGTTGGCGCCCTGCAACCTCGCCGTCCATATCCGGACTTCGACTACATGGCCTTTTTCGGCTCCCTCAATAACTCCCTTTACAACGCCCTGCAGACGAAGTTGACCAAGAAGTTTTCCAACGGTTTTACCTTCCTGATTTCGTATACGTGGGCTAAAAGTATGGACGACGGAGGCGGTAACGAGGGTGGAGGCACTGAGCTCCCGCAGTACATATACGACTGGCGGGTGAATTGGGCGCGCACCCTGTTCGACGCGCGTCAGCGCTTCGTTTTTAGTCCCATATGGCAGTTACCGTTCGGAAATGGCAGGCGCTGGTTGAATCGCACTGGAGTTGTAAATGGCATCTTGGGAGGCTGGGAGGTCACCAGCGTCTGGCAGATCCAGTCGGGATTCCCCTTCACCGTCTTGTCGACTACCGACTACTCGAACACCAATTCTCAGAGTCCGCGACCCGATCGGACTTGCAGTGGGGTGGGCAGCAAAACAATCAGTAGCTGGTTCAACGCGAGTTGCTTCAACACCGACGCATTGTCAGCAGCTCTGACAGCCGGCACACCGCGTTTTGGGAATTCGGGGCGAGATATCCTGGATGCGCCCGGCCTCAACAATGTGGATTTGGCTCTCTTGAAAGACTTCGCTTTTGGGGAGCGCTTCAAGCTCGAGTTCCGGGCGGAAGCGTTCAACATCGCCAACCAGGCGCACTTCGGATATCCGGTCAACGCCGTTGGCAATCCTGCTATCGGGCAGCTCACCGGCGCCAGCGATGGCCGGGATATCCAATTTGGGCTGAAGCTCTCGTTCTAGAAAGCCTCTGGAGTCTTGAAGAGAGCACCTCGGTCCGGTGAGAGATCGCCCTTTTTGAATTCGCGGTCTTCTGTGTTACGAACTTCGAGGGCGGGAAAAGAGAACACACACGCAGTTCCGCCCCCTGGAGAGTTGCCACCGTTGTGGCTCCCGCAAAGGGGGTACATCAGCCCGCGAAACGGATTCCGGCTTCCGCAGGAATAGCTGGACTTGTCAGAGTCCTCCTTCGTTGTCATGAAAATTGCTCTCCTCCCCGGTCGAGGAGGGGTTACGGGGTGGTGGGCCGACGACTCACCACCAACCCCTCCTTGATCAGGGAGGAGAATCAGCACCGCCTTTCGGCCCGCGGAATGACCGCTACGCTGAGTTTGCCAGCATTCCGGAACTTCTGACTACAAATGTTAACTGAGGAGCAGTCGATGAAAAGGAACGGGAGCGCCCACAAGCGGGTTATTCGTCTTCTGTGGTACGTTTTGGCAGTCATGGCGCTATGGCTCGCCGAGGCGGCCGAGATCGCGGCCCAAGATCAGAACTCCAAAACAGGGCAGTTGCCTGCCGTGCGACTGGATGGAAACTACTTCTCGCGCCAAGGACATCGCTTCATTCCCGTGGGTGCGAACTGGGTTCCTGCCAAGTCGGCGATGGAGTGGCCTTACCAATGGGATCCGCAGTCGATTGAAGCAGATTTCGCGCGCATGCACGAAATGGGTTTCAACACCATTCGACTCGATATGGTCTGGGCATGGTTCGAGCCGCGACCGGACGATTTCAATCCCGATGCTTTCAAGGGGCTTGATTTCCTGGTTTCACTAGCCCACCGCTATCACATTTATCTTCACCCTATGCTTCTCATAGGTGGCGAAGTGGGTGAGGCTTTCTGGGATGTGCCGTATCGCAATGGACGCGATCCTCAATCCGATCCTTACATGTTGCGTTTGGAGGCTGACTTTGCGGCTGAGTTTGCGCGGCGGTACGGCAAGGAAACTGCCATCCTGGCCTGGGACCTGACGGACGAACCTCCGTTCTGGATTTCTGGAGGGACGACGGATGCCGCCGCCATCAACTGGACCCGGCTGCTTAGTGGGGCTATCCGCCGCCACGATTCCCTGCATCCCCTGGTGGTCGGTACCAGCATGGAAGACGTCTCACGCGGTCCCTTCCGTCCTGATGTCCTCCGCGAGGACGTTGATTTCTTCAGCGTGCATCCCTACACGATCTATGCGCGTCGGCTCTTTCCCGATGCCATGCTGTCCGGGCGAGGGACGTATGGGGCGGCATTTGAAACCGCCCTTTCGGGAGGCGCCGGACGCCCGGTTATGGTCCAGGAGATCGGGGCTTCTTCGGCACAATATGCACCTGAGCAGATTGCTGCGTACCTTCAAGCAAATCTCTACTCGGGATTGGGGGCAGGGGCAAATGGCTTCCTCATCTGGTGCTATACCGACGCCGCGCCCCAACAGTTTCACCTCGTCCCTTATTCGCGCGCGCCACATGAGACTCAGTTCGGCCTGACGACGTGGGAGGGGAAGGAGCGCCCTGCCGGCAGAATGTTTGAAGACTTCGAAAAAATCGTGGGCCGACTTGACCTCTCCGGTATTGAGCCCGCTCCTGCCGACACCGGCATCATTGTGCCCTACGAATGGTCGAAATCCTATGGCGACCAGTCCCACTTCGGTCTTACTGGACCTGCGATTGTCCCTTACACTTCGAGCGTTGAAGGAGGCGCGGTGGCGGGGCAGGAGAGGACACGTAATCTCTCTGAAGCAAATGATTGGTTGACCGGGAGTTGGTTGTCGTCGTTCATTCTGGCGCGACAAGCAGGCTTAAAGGCGGACTTTCCCCGTGAGTACTCGGATTGGCAAAACCGACGCCTGCTGTTGATGCCCTCGCCTTTGACCAGCACGGGCAGTTTCGTGGTTCATGTGCACAGCGACTTCTGGGAAAAGGCGCACCGGTACGTTGCGGAGGGCGGAGCCCTTTACGCTTCGGTTTCCGGCGAGTCGGCTATTCCTGAGATGGAGAGCTTGTTCGGGGCACGACTGGTGGATCACGCTCCTGTTAACGAACTAACCTTGAAGGTGGTGACTCCCTGGGAAGGACTCAATCCCGGAGACACTTTCCAGTATTCCGCCGGAGGGGCGCGCCAATGGGCGGCGACGCTGGCGGTTCACGGCGGAACAGTGATCGCTGTGGATCAGGAGGGTCGCCCGGCGCTGATTGCCAATCGCCTGGGCAAAGGCGCGACCTTGCTCTGCGCTTATCCTCTGGAAAGCTATTTGTCCGATCGTCCTGCAGCCTTCGACAAAGCGGAGAACACCTATCGGATTTATCAAGCGTTTCGGGATTGGGCGGGAATACGGGCGCGTTTTCGTTCGAATCAGCCCTCCGTTGAAGCGACGTCCCTGGACGCTCCGGATCATGGTTACGTTGTCGTTGTCAACCACAGTGCGGAACCTCGCCAGGTGACTATGACTTCGACGTTACCCCTGAAATCGATTCAGCGTGTTGGGACGGACGGCGAACAGCCAGTCTCCTTGCATGGGTCCGGGTGGGATTTGAATTTGCAGCCTTACTCAGCGGCGGTCTTCGCATGGAGGTAGGTCTAATAAAGTAGGCTTCCGGCGCGTCACGAGAGTTCGGCCAGGATGCCGCGCTCCCAGGGAGGGAGTTCGGTCGAGTGGGCACTGTATCAGGGGGCGAGTTGCCGCATCCCTAATCTCATCCTGACTCTTCGCTCCGCTTGGAATGACAGCGTGGCCGGAATGCACATATAATAATCGGGATTAAATGAAGTCGTCGATTCCGATGTCGTTGGCCGCTCTGTTGAGCTTCCTCCTTGTTTGGGCGGGGGGCAGCAGTCCTGTGGCCGGGGAAAAGCAGCTCTCCATCATTCTAATCTCCATCGACACCCTGCGCGCCGATCACTTGAGTTGCTATGGCTACCGCCGGGTTGAGACACCTCACCTGGATGCGCTGGCCAAGGGAGGCACTATATTCTCGGCGGTTAATTCCCAGGCTCCCCTGACTTTCCCTTCTCATGTTTCTCTGTTCACCGCCACGTATCCGTTCTTCAATGGCATCGAGGATAACGGTGAAATCCTCCGGCCCCATGCCGTCACGCTTGCCACGCTGCTGAAATCGCACGGCTACCACACGGGAGCGGTTGTGGGCGGGTTCGTGATGGACAGCCGGTTCGGACTGAACCAGGGCTTCGATGATTACGACAGCACCTTTGATCTGCATCGGCAAGAGGGATCCGATCCTGGAGATATCAAACGTCTGGGTGCAGATGTGGTCGCAGCCGCAGAGAAGTGGCTGGACGCCAACTCCGCCCGCCCGTTCTTTCTCTTCCTGCATCTTTATGATCTGCACACCCCCTACAATCTTCCCGCGAGCTACCGCGCGCGCTTCGGCACGGGCTACGATGCCGAACTTCGCTACGTGGATGAGCACGTGGGCCTCTTCCTGGATTCGCTGCGCCGCCAAAATTTGTTTGACAGCAGCCTGATTGTACTCACCTCCGACCACGGTGAGGGCCTGGGAGAGCACCGGGAGAAAACGCACGGCTACTTTATCTATCAGAGTACGCTTTGGGTGCCGCTGATTGTGCACTGGCCGGCGGGGAGCGCGACCTTCACAGCTAAGGTCGACGAACCTGCGTCCCTGATGGACGTGGCGCCCACCATCCTGCAGTTCGCCGCCATTTCACCACCTCCGGAGTTTCAGGGGCGCAGTCTACTTGGCGTGTTTCGTTCCGACAGGCCGAAAGCCGCGCGTGACGTCTACAGCGAGAGCCTCTACGCGCACAACCACTTCGGATGTAGTTCCCTGCGGGCGTTGCGCACCGGACGCTATAAGTACATTCAGGGTCCGCAGCCTGAACTCTACGATCTGGCCGCTGACCCTGGCGAGACGCGGAATCTTTACGCACAGCAAGCGTCGCTGGCGCTGGCCTCGAAGAATAAACTGGCAGCGCTCTCCATGCGCTTTCGCGGGCCACATCCCATGGCGCAAAGGGCGCTCGATCCGGACACGGTGGCGCGCCTTAATTCCCTGGGATACGTCGCGGGGAGTTCCGGGGAATCGGGTTCTGCCGACAGCGGGCCTGATCCCAAAGATCGCATTGGGGAGTTTGAGGACTACGGACGCGCCCTCCTCCTGGGCTCCAGCGGCCGTATCGAGGAGTCGAACGCTATTCTCAACCGGCTGCTCGCGAGGCATCCGGAACTCCTCGACGTGCGCATGAGTTTAGGAGTGAACGATCAGCGCCTGCGGCGGCATGACGAAGCGGCGCGTGAGTTCCAGCAGATACTCCAGAAGGACTCGCTGAACGTGAAAGCGCATTTCGACCTGGGGCTAAGCCTTCTTGAAATGGGGAAGCTGGACGAAGCCACGCGAGAATTCCAGGCTACTCTCGACATCTGGCCTTCTTACCCCAGGGCGGAAGACCTGCTGGGCAACATCGCGCTCCGAAAGGGCGATTACGACCGGGCGCGCGAGCGCTTTGAGCACGTCTTGAGCATCGATCCCCACGACTACGCCGCGAATTACAATCTGGGGGCGCTGGACATACTGCTGGGGCAGTGGGATTTGGGTGAGCAACACCTTCGAGCGGCACTCAGCCTCGATCCTGACGACTCCGCAGCCCACAACACGCTGGGAAGCCTCTACCTCCAGAAGGGTGACTTGGATAAGGCGGAGTCGGAGTTCCGTGAGACGCTCCGCCTGCAGCCTAAGTCGGCCTACACGCATTATAATTTAGGGCTGGTCTTTCGCAAGCAGAACCGCGACAGCGATGCCGCGAAGGAATTTCGCCAGGCGGTGGCGCTCGATCCGCAATTCAGGGCGGCGCGCGACGCACTGAGCCACCTGGCGGGCAATTCTGCTCCTTAGCTAAGGAGAGGCATGATCAGCGTAAGAAATGGGCTGCGTGCGATTCCGAAGGCTACGCTACTTGTTCTTGCCGGCCTTCTCGCTAACTCTCCCGCAACTGCGCGAGCACATCCTCAGGACACCATTACGGACGTGGCCGCGCGGGCAGAGACTTTCGAGGCGCAGGGCCGATGGGATGCTGCCGCCGCCGAATATCGGAAGATTCTGAAGATCGATCCTCGTTCCCTCCCTGCTCTCAATTCTCTTGGAGCCTTGAGCGTGAGGGAAGGTAAGTTCAAGGAAGGTATCTCATACTACGAGCGGGCGTTGAAGATCAATCCTCATGAATTTGCGGTGAATTTGAATCTGGGCATTGCCTATCTCAAGATGCAGGATTGCAAATCCGCGGCTCCTCCTCTCGAGATGGCAGCCAAGCTTGAACCTTCGAATGCTCAGGCGCTGGAACTGCTTGCCGTCGCCGAGATCGGGCAAGAGGAGCATGAAAAGGCTATCGCTCCACTCGAAAAAGTGGTGGAACTTGATCCGCGGGACGTGGGTTCCAATTATCTCTTGATTCGGTGCTACATTGAGACAGGGCAGTTTGAAAATGCACTGCACGGGTTCGAGCGCCTTGAGGCTCTTGACTCAGCCTCACCCTGGGTTCGCATCCTGAGAGGCCAGGCTTACGATGGCTTGGGTGCCTATGGCAAAGCCCTGGAGGAGTTTGAGGAGGCGAAGAAGCAATTGCCGAACGACGCCATCGTCCGCTTTTCCTTGGGATTCATGTGCTGGAAGCTGCGTCGCTTTGACGAGGCCGAAAGCGAACTTCAAGCGACCCTGAAGCTCGACCCTCTCTTCACTCAAGCCAAGTTTTATCTAGCGGATACGTACCTGATGGATTTAAAGCCCGATGTAGCGCTGGCCATTTTAAAGCGACTCGTTGAGGAAGGACCCAACGACTATCGCACTCGGATGGATTTGGCCAAGGCTCTGGAGAAGCTAGGGCGGTACGAACAAGCTATTCCGGAATTCCAGGAGGCCATCCGGCTGGACCCCTCCCACTCCGAGCCCCATTATCTATTGGCGCGGACGTACCAGAAAGTTAACCGCGTCGCAGACTTCCAGCGGGAACTCCAAGTGGCGCAGAAGATGCAAGCCGAACGGCGCGCGGGAGTGGAGAATCTTGTGCGGGCCAGCGGGACGCGCGGCGACCCAGGACGCAGCCTGGGCTTGGTCCCGCCACCTAAGGAAGAACAACCCCCGCCCCCTCGCTGACTTACAGACATAGCACCGCCCTCTAGGGCGAATTGCCCCCCTAATCCGGCAGCGAAAGAACTCCTTTAAGCCCGCCATTCTGAGCGAAGCCCCGGGCCGGCCCGTCCGGGTCCAAGCGATGAGTCAGCGCGAAACATGACCCGCTTCCGGTCTGCTGGGAGGAGATTTTTCCAGCAGATGGAATTGTCCGTTGGCCACCTCTCCTGCTTCGATGGTATCAATGCCAAGTGAAGTTAAGAAATATGCTGCCTAAGCGAACACGGCACATGGCCACAGCTTCTGAGTCCCGCAATGGGGTAGCAGCCCTGCTCTCCAGGTTTGCAGCTCTTTTCTACGTCAGACGGTCAAAGAGCCACAGACTTTAGAAAGCCGGTCTGTGCTACCGCGCTACCACGTCGGCCCGGCCGTCGCTCGGCCAAATGCCGGCACCGCGGGCCCCTGCAATTTGGTTACGGCCTTCAGTCTGCGTTGCGCTACCGAGCTAACTTACGCTAAGGCCTTTCTTCGGTCCCGGCCAGTACATGTCCACTTCGCCTTTCTCGCCGGTCAGCTTTCCTTCGGTCGCGTGCCAGTATACGCGCTGTTTTTCATGATAGGAAACATTCGCCATGTGGCAAGCCACAGCCGTGCCACAACCAAAGTCCACGTTTTCGATGGGCTGCCGGCGTGACTTGATGGCCTCAAACCAGTTCCGCATGTGGTCCACCGAGCCCTCGTTGGTCTGCCGCATGGATTGCTGCGCGCGAGGTTCGGGCTTATCGCAGGTGCTGATATCGGCCGTCGGGTCGTCCTTATGAGCAGCCAGGAACTGGTTCTTGCTATCTACGGGCCAACTCTCCAGGGGATACCTGAAATCCCACTCTTCGTCGTAGGGTTTGAAAGACGCCCCTTCCTCAGTCAGTTCGACCGTGCCCCTGTCGCCCATGAAACGCACAATCTCGCCCCCGTCCCAGTTGGAGACGAGGTTGGCCAGCACCACCACCTGGAAGGTCCCGTAATCGTAAAGCGTATTGTGGATGTCAGGCACATCGCGATCGCCGGTCCATTTGTAGAGACCCCCGCTCGCCACGGCGCTCAGCGGATATTGGACGTTCATCAGGTAATGAACACGCGAGAGCAGGTGGATGTACTCATCGCCCACGATGCCGGTGCCGTAATCCCACCAGTTGCGGAACTGGAAGGCGCGCGCGGCATCGAATGGCCGCTTGGGCGCATTCCCCAAGAAACGCTCCCAATCGAACGTTTGCGGCGACGCATCGGGCGGCACGGGGTACTTCCACGCACCCACCGGGTCGGGCCGGTAAATCTCGCATTGCACCATGAAGACCTTGCCGATGTCGCCCGCGTCCAGGTGCCGCTTGCCCCAATTGGTGGACTGCATGCTCAGGCTCTGGCTTCCCACCTGCACCACGCGGCCCGTCTCCTTTGACACCTTCGCCATTTCCAGCGCCTCGGGGATGGTATGGGTCATCGGTTTTTCGCAATATACGTCTTTGCCCGCTTTCATGGCGGCGATGGCGACCGGTGCGTGCCAGTGGTCGGTAGTAGCAACCAGCACGGCATCGATGTCCTTGCGATCAAGCACCTGACGGTAGTCGCGCGTGGTGGGAGTATTGGGTTGAATCTCCTGGGCGCGGCGGAAATGGCCGTCATAAAGGTCGCAGACCATGGCGACGTTCGCACCTGCAGTCAGGAGGCTCTGCATATCCTCGAGCCCTCGAATCCCAGCCCCGATCACACCCACGGTGATCCTCTCACCTGGCGACGCGACGCGGCCGATTGCGGGCGCCCCAAACCCCAAGCTGGCGGCCGCAGCTCCAGCCACAGTGCGTCCCATAAACTCTCGACGTGAAATTCCTTGCTCAGACATAATTCCTCCTTGTTTAATATGGATATTGAAAGCAGTTAGACAAAAAATCTCTTTTTCTCCCGTCGGGCGAAGCCTGTTCCGTCGTCGTGGGCAATCGCAGACCCCGAGTTTAGGAGTCTCCATCACCCGGGCTACTGCAGGGCAGCATTCATGAGTTGCCGTGCGTGGTCCTGATCCGTCTTCGAGGTGATGAGCACCACACCGCGAGCTTGGGCATCGTCAAGTTGGAAGCTCACCCGGCCTTCGCTACGACTCGCCTTGATCTCTTCGATCTTGTGGAATTCGCCTCCTTCCGGATCACCTACTTCGACCATGTCCACATCGTCCGCTGAAGCAATCGAAACCCTGCCTCGGCCCAGCACAAACAGGGCGATAGCGTGGGATTTGTTCAGCGCGGCATCGTCCAGCGACATGGCCATCACGTGGGGTTCGGCTTCCAACAGCGTGTCGCCATCCACGCTGAACTTACCTTGACCCTCGAGCGCATCGAGCGAGCCGTTTCCGCGCACGCCCAGCAGAGAAACGCCGTAAATACCGAGCGGCAGTCTAACATGCGCGTTGGCTAATGCCAAATCGTAGCTCTCCGGCCCCTTGATCCAGGGACCGTTCACCGTGTAACCTTCGGTATCCGGGTTTGTTGCTGCCAGGGTGTAGACCTTGCCGCCATCATCGCGGTCGATCTCGAAAATGTACCGACTCGCACGCTTGGGAGAAAGCGCCGTCGAGGGCACCGCACGGAGTGCCAAGAAGGCGTCCAGAGCGCGATTTGTCCCATCCAGCCCTGCGTCAGAAGTGAAAAAGACCTGCCCTCTGCCAACCCGGAAAGTCGTGACCAGCGCATGGCCTTCCGGGTCTGTGGCCAGCACCTCGGCCTGCTCCGCATGAAACCTGCTGATTGGGCGCCCGATGTAAGGGTTCATAAGCCCCACCGAACCGGTAGGAACGACGGGGATTTCGTTACCCGGCGCGTAATCGGAGATCCAACTTACGCCCGCCAGTTGCTTGAACCATTCCACCTGCCGGTGGCCTCCTGCTTCGACTGGTTGCGTGAAATCCCCGGACACGAAAAGGGCGTCACCGCCTTCCACACGTGATTGCAGCTTCCTCATGACCTCAGGCGAGACGCATCTCGGGTCAGGATAGACCAGCACGAGGGAACCGGCAGGGAGGCGGTCCACGTCAACGTCATCAATCACCGCATACTGCACCGCCCGCTCGAAAAGCTCGTTGAGCACTCCGTGCAAATAAGGCGTATACGCCTCTTCATTCCTCAGCAGACGTTCTTTGGAGAAGACAGCCAGAACCTTGGGTAAATGGAATTCAGGCTGGAAATGGCGAAGGAAAAAGCTCTCGTTGCGATAAGCGATGAGTTCTTTAGCGGGCGTGTAGTCATTTGGATTGGTGACGCCCCAAGGAAAAACGAGGTGAGCGGTATCCTTCCAAACCCAATTGACTACGTACGAGCCGCCCGTAGCGAAAAGCAGATGCGGCTCCATCAAATAGACGCTGTAATCACCCGTCGGCGAGCCGGAAACGTTCATGCCAGGGTAAGTGTGTAAGTCGATGTCGCTGGGCTTGGCGCCCGGTGAATTCACGCCGAACTCCGAAAGGTGAAAGCTCTTCCCGGCGGCACGCATGTCTCTATGACGGTAGAGGGCTGGGTGGCCCGGCGAGTAGTTGCCATTCGCAGGCATGGCGAGAGGCTCGCTGCCGTAACGCTCCATAGCGACTCCGTCAGTTTCGGCAAACACGAGATAGTTCCGGCCGGAACTGGAAAAACCTTCGACGCATTTCCTCGCCCAATCATGGAATGTCTGAACCGGTGTGTTTGCGCCTCCGTCGTCGAAGATGTAGAACATAATGCCCGGAACCGAAGCGTAGCGTTTCCCCAGTTCTGCGCAGATTCGGCGGCTGAACTCCGGCTGCTCCATGGCCCAATACTTGGAGAAAAAGAAGACATCCGGCGCAAAGATAAGGTGATGCTTCTGGGCAAGCTGCGCCTGGGCGTCCATCAAGCGCTGGAGTTGCGCCGGGATGGCGGGCGTTTGCGGCTCCCCCCACGCCAGCCCGGGAATGTAAATGCTGAAGAAAATGGGTGAAAAGACCTGCATCCCGTAATCGTGCATTTCGGCGTATTGCCGGTCCATCCCGAGAACGTCTTCATCCACTTGGCCGTGAGGTTGGAATCCGTTGGTGCGGTTGCCAACCAGAAGTTGTGAACGCCCTCCCACGCGAAAGTAATTGTCATGAAAATCCACCTTGGGACCTTGCGCAATGATTTTCGGATCCCACACGACAAACGCACTTTCGGCGCTGTCGATCTGGCGCTTGTCCTCGTAAAGCGTTGCCCGGATGAGATAGAAATCGGAATCGAAGCGCGCAGGCTTCCAATCGATCGACGGACGCCCGTTCGCGCCCGGCGCGAGATCTATTTCAACTCGCTTTTCGAATATCGGAGACGTTGCGCCGGCAGGTATCAATTGGAAGTCCGCCGCCACATGACGCGGCTTAGGCTCATAGTTCTCTATGGTGGCCGCAATCTTGGCAGTCTCACCCTGGTAGTAACAATCCATTTCGGGTAAAGCATCGTGCAGCCCCAAGCCTGTCCCGAGGTGGCGCAACGCTTCCAGCAAAGTCCTGGTGAACTCGGGGTGCTGAGGCGAGAAAAGATCTTCGTTTTCGACGCCGCAGAAGATCCATCCCGAGCCGCGGTACGGTCCGCGGAAATTCGCCAGCAGGCTGACCACTGACCCCCGCAGCCGCCCCGCGTAGTCATAAGCGTTCACCAAAGGAATCCACCGGGCGCGCGGCCAGTTGAAAATGTAGCCGCTCATATAGTTGAAATTAGCGCCACTGGGAACACCGTTAAGCACGCCAAAAACGTTGGCAAAGTTCTTTCTGGTAGTGTTGGCGTAGGCGGGGAAGGTCCCCTCTTTCGTCAGCCGCTCACCGTCTTTCAACGAGAGCCGCTCGCCCACATAGCCTGCAGCGACTTCGCCCTCCAGGTGCGCATTTACTTTGAAGGGAGTCGCGACGATGTCCTGATCGGGCGCAGGCTTTACGAAGGCAACATCCTCAAAGCGCTCGTAACCGGTGTAAAATATGCCGAGTTGCTCGCGGAAGGGAACCTTGTAGTCCGCCTGCCTCGCCACGGTGGTAGTGATGCCCGGGTCGTAACCCCCATCCGCCAGTTTAGCTTCCGGCGAGAACATCAAGGCCTGCTTGAAGGGATGCCCACCCATGGTGATCAGATGCCCGCCGCTGGAGAGGAAATCGTAAAGCATGGTTTCCACGGGAAAGGGAGCGCCGTAGGGATCCACGAAGACGTCAAAATTCTCGCGACTGAAGATTTCAGGTAGACACAGGGCTTTAGAGTCAAGAAACGTTACGCCATAGCCGGCCTGCCGAAAGACCGTCGCTAGGTAATCAGGGGAGGAAGGGTTGGCTGGCTTGACCGGCAGCTCATCGCGGTAGATTGCAATGCTGCCGCGCGGCCCTCGCTCAACCTGGACATGCAGTTCTTCCGAGGTAAACGGAAAAGGACTCCCGAGGTGATAGAGGCCGACCTGAAGAATGCGGGCGAAGTCGTCGTCGTCGTAGACAACGTCCTCCTGATTCCCGGTGTTAACTCCCAGGATCCTGACTCGAACCGTGTCAGTCTTGAGCATCAGCGGAACCGGCAAAACAATGTATCCCTTGATATTCGCACGAACGGAGGTTGCGCCCCCAACCATCTCCAGCTTCGACTTGTATTTAACCTGCACATCCACGTTTCGGATCCCCATCCAGTTGATTCCCTGCATAACTTCAGGGAAGGTCTGGATGACGATCGTATCGATTTCCTCCTCGCGAGGGAGATGGATTTCGAGCCAGGAAGGGTACTCGTGACGATTGGCGCTCTGCCAGCCGTGCCCCTTGCCCCATCCTTGTGCCGTCCAATTTCCGTCGATGGCGCCATTGGGGTCGAAGTGCTCTGCCGTACTCGAAGCTGTGGCCCACGCGCCTCTGCTCTTCAGAGCGAGATCGACCGCACCGTCTGGAAGCTTGAAATGCGACCAGGTTCCGTGCACCTCCGACGACAAGAATCGGGCCTCACTCACAGACGGCAAAGCAGCCGTCTGGCCAGGGCGGACGGGTGGGAGTGCGTTGCTTGCGGCACATATCAGAAAGACAAGCACGAAAACGATGGGCGCTAATCGGCGTAGGGATATTCGCGTTGCCCGAGTGTTTGACCGACCCAGCACACGAGATAGCGCACGAGAAGAATCTCCCTTCATTTTGATTTCGGTTTGAGACATGTCCCCCTCCTCGCGTCGTCAGGCCGAGCGGCGGTGATTGAGCTGCGTCACTGGTCAAGGTTGATAAAGGCCCCTTGGCTATTTGCTCGTGGAGCCCGCTGGCCGAACGTAGCTGCTAAGCCCAAGAGTCGGTCAAAGAGTAGGCACCCATACGAGGTTTGTCAAGGGTCCCCTGGTCTGCGGTGAGCCGTTCGCCCGCCGAGGGAGTGGAGTCGGTACGAAGAATTGAAAGGGACTTTGCATCCAGGTGTGGTTGGGTGTATATTGCCGGTCGTTCCAAAAATGCGAGCGGAAGTTCGTGCGCCAGGATAAACCGGCGTGAAGTAGAGAATCCAACAGTCTCACGAAAAGAGGCGAGGGAGGAACCCATCATGAGTTCTCGACGTGAATTCATTCGGAGATTAACAGTAGCGGCGGCAGGCTCGGGACTGGTGAAGGCGGCAATGGCCGCAGCGCCGACGGGAGACCGGCGCTTTGCGGCGCGTCTGGGAGTGCAGCTTTATAGCCTGCACGAACAGCTCGCGAAGGACGTGCCCGGCCCGCTCAAGCACATCCGCGAAGTCGGTTTCACGACCGTGGAAACGGCGGGCTTTTACGGTATGAAGCCCGAGGACTTCAAGAAAGAGCTCGACAAGGCGGGCCTGAAGTGCACGGGCATGCACGCCGGCGACGATGGCCGCTTCCGCGACCATCTCGACGAGATCATCGCCGAGGCTAAAATCTTCAAGCCCCTGCACGTCAGCTGCCCGGATGTGGACGAGAAGCGTCGCCAGGACGCGGAAGGGTGCAAGCGCGTGGCGACGGAATTCAATGCCTGGGGCAAGAAGCTCCAGGCCGCAGGCTTCCGGTTCTCCTTTCATAATGAGATCGGTGTTTTCAAACCTGTTGGCTCCACCACGGCGGAGGAGATCTTCCTGGCGGAAACCGATCCCGGGCTCGTGGACTTTGAATTCGACCTCTGCTACGTGCAACAAGCTGGCCTGGCGCCGGCCGACTACATCAAGAAGCATGGCGCGCGGGTTAAGCAACTTCACCTGAAAGACCTCGCAAAGAGTGTCAAAGTGGGGTTCGAGGAGGTACCCGACTCCTCCTACATGCCGCTAGGGACGGGCCAGATCGACTGGCCCCGGACGCTCGCTGCGGCCGCCGAAGTCGGCGTGAAGGAATATTATGTCGAGGACGAAAGTCCCACCGCCTGGGACGGCATCGCTAAGAGTGCCGCGTACTTGAAGTCGGTGCGGTTCTGAATCCCACATCGATGTACCAGGAGAAGAGACACCGTGGCTGAAAACTCTTTGGAAGCCACGCGCGGTCGAACCGGAGATTATCTGCCGCATGGACCTGTCGGCATGGGGATGCTAGATCGCCGGCGGAAGGAGCTATCACCGTCAAGGTCGAAGGCAAGTCTTATCGCGCCCGCCGCCCCAAGGGCGATAAGAATGCGGCCTGAGAAAACGGGGCAGCGAGTTCCTCCACTGGCCGAGCTCGCTATGTAGACATCCTGATCCTCAGCTCTTGGATCCAACCCAGCCACTTATAGTTGATGAGTGAAAAATGGTCAGTGGAAGGTTTATCAACAACATCTCTTTTAGCACCTTGAAGCAGAATCCCTCCTTGCGGTTCCCGTAGTTGACTAATTCAATGGCAGTAAGGATCCGGGCCGAGCTGATTCGGGATACCCAAGCTCATGCTTCGTAGTCATGCGCGCTGCCCAGAAACCGACCCGAGTTCCTCCGCCGCGTCGAGATCTCACGGTCGGCCTTCCTAAAGATGGACAGGGAATCTACTCCTGTCTGCGCTTAGTCCGTTTCCGTGAAGGAGTCCCCAGCCTCGACCATCTCCAGTATTAAGTACTTTCCGCAGAGTGCATTGCGACGACACGACTCCAACGCCCTTGCCACGCTTCGCCCATCGTTCTCCAGGAGAGTTGAAAAGCGGTCGTGACATCTCGCAAGCGGAACTGAGTGGCCGCACCGGCAGAGTTTTCGCACAATTGCAGCCAATCAACCGGGTTTTCGCACAGTTTCGCCTCTCTCTAGCTCACAAGCTGGGCTATATCTACCTGTATGTTATTGGTGGGCCGTAGTATATTGGTGGACCTGGAGGGGTTCGAACCCTCGACCTCATGACTGCCAGGTATGTCAGAGTTGTACCCGGTGTTGATTCTTAAGGCCTTTGGTTGGCTGCTAACGGCCCGTTTTACCCCGTATTCCCGTGCAGTTGTGGCCCAGATGTGGCCCAATAGCTTGCCCATTCACGAATCAAGCCAGGGCCCTCCGGCCGGCCAGCGCATTGCGGGTTTCAGGTTGCTTATGATTGCAAGGGTCGGAGGCATCAGGAACTCATTCAAGGATAAGGTTACGAATGTCCCTGGGGCTCATGCGATCGACTCCAGATAGGGCCGCATGACTTTTGCGACCCGGCACACGTTCGCATACTTCCACAGTTCGTCCATCGTGGCGCGTCGGTGCCGCCAGCAGTCTCGAAAGGCCTCAAGCGCTACGTCCAGGCCAATCTTGTTCCGATACTTGAAGCAGTCAGCCACCGTCTTCGCGAGGCCGTATACCCGGACATGCACCTTTTCGATGATATGGTCCTCGATGCCGGAGGCGAGGGCTTCTCCTGAAAAACGGACGACATGCAGTCGCGGGTTATCTACCTTGGGTCGCCATGCTTAGTCGTCAATAGCCATCCAGACTTCAGGCGGGGCTTGGGTAGTGAGACCGTGGAATCGCAGTGCCGAAAGAAGGCAGATTATTCCTCTCGGCACCCGCTTGCATGCTTCGACGAGGCTTTGGTGCTCAGTCAGATGAGTTTCGCTTGCGATATAGAGACCCCGTCCAACTTTTTGGAGCTGGCCTCAACGCTGAAGACGAAGGAGATATTGACGTGGAATGTGGTGCTGCGTCAGGTCGCGGGGGCGGAGTACTCCTGCACGCCTTACAAGCGGCATCACATTGTCTTCGGCAGAGTTGGGCATTTGCACATCCTCGGGAGATATGAATAACTCCCTAGGTATTGTAACCCAGAGTGCATCGTATTGCTACCGGAAGTCGAACTTGCTTGAGAGTTCATGGCGAGTCGCCTCCCCCCGAGTGACCGCAATTGGGTAAAGGGCGACGACCGGAAACGGCTGACTAGACCAAGCTGAATGTCGGAGGCTCACCTGCGTCCGACCTTCGAGAAGGGCAATGATTTCAGCCTTCGTGTTCGTTTCGCTTTGCATACTCACTCTCGCTCGGATGTGACCTGAGCGTGATCGGCTGCTTCGCCCAGGCGTGCGGTTAGGGTACGAAGCAAGATCCGTGGATTGGATCCGTGAACGACCCGCCCCAGGAATCCCAGCCTTTCCGACACGTTGGTACGATTCCGTCGGATAGCCTCCTTCGTGGTGGCGGTGTGAGCAGCCATGAAGGTTTCGAGACTCTGCGGCTTGGAAAACAGGTATGTCGCATGACCCAGTTGCGGTGTCTCGACGGCGATCCCTCCCGAGGTGTCAAAGATGTACTCATCACGGTATAGGTACAGTCGTCGCGCCCGGCGGCAGAGCTGGCGGTAGTATGACAGGTCGTAATCTGGCTTCCGGGTGATTTGGGCGATATCAAAGTCGCCAGGAATACCAGGGTCCCAACAGAGGCTGCGCAGTTGCTCTCTTTCCATCGGCTCGCACTCGATGCGAGTGCGAATTTGTTCGAGAGCTTCAGAGAATTCACCGAAGCGGCGGAAACTCCGTTGCGCCGTGTCAATCTGCTCGGTGATTTCCGTAGGAAGCTTCACGTGGATGCGGCTCGGCAAGGCGGTTTCCGACTTGACCAAGTTCCACTGACCATTCCGATGACGGTACTTGCACGTCTGGACGAGCGTTCCCTGTAACTCGACCTTGGTCCCCAGCAGGTGCTTCCACTAGTTCCATGGGGCGTCCCAAGCCATTGGCATGGCCGACTGGTCAAGTATGACCTCGAGTTTGCGCCGGACATCGCGGTAGTTGGCATGATCGCTGCGAAAGTCAAAATTCCGTAACGGCGCACGGAACCGGCGCTCCCGCCGCTCGGGCTGAAAAGACATGATTTTGGTCGCGAAGAACGTCTGGCCATCCCGCGACTAGGCTCCGGCGAGCAGAATCGAACCAAAGCCCCCATACCGAAAGAGTGCCGGTGCCGAGGAATCCTTGAGCAGTGAGTCGTAACAAGCCCTCAATTCAGGTTGCGCCAGGATATTGAGGGCGCGCTCCAACGTAGCGCTGTCGAGGTTGGGAGTGCCGGCAGCGCGGAACTCCAATTGTCTGAGCTTGAAGGCTACACGCAGCTCAGCAAGCGAGGCGGTGGGGGTGATCCGCAGAACGTCATAAAGGCTCTTCCACAGATATATAGGGCACCGATAAATTTGAGGTCTCGGGGTCAACGGTTCACATGCGCAACTGGATGGAAGACCAGGAGTTGAAGGAGCGAGTCTGGAAAGCGCGAGCCCCTGCTGGAGGGCGTCAATGCGGGTGCCTTGCGGGACATGCCGATGGTTCGTACCCAGGTACGGGAAGGCACGGCTGAGGTCGCTGCCCAAATGGACATTTTGGCTGGCAATCTGGTAGGCCGCGAGTTTCAGTTCGATGCGGACTGACTTTGCCAGCCCGCGCACCAGATTCGAACCATGCAAAACAAAAGGAGGAACGTGAGGGACAAACGGGCCCGTTCCAGTCTGTGCGTCCTCCGAAACACCTCATGTTGAACAAAGTGATACTCATTGGATATGTTGGGGACCTGATAGGGTGTGAGTTCAATGCCGAAACCGAGCGTGGTGAGCCTTTCCTGATCGCATCTACATGCGACCTGGATAAGGACTTTGTCTATGTCAAGGAGCGGCGGCTGGTGGAGGAAGTCAAAGCCTCGCTTGAGCGAGGGAGAAAGGTGCAGATTACGCGGTCTATACGCAGGAGCGCGAGGTGACACGACGCTTGGAGCGGATCCTGGCCAAAGAAGGGATCAGGGTTGCCGTGCTGACCACGGAGATTGCCCCGGAGCAGGGAGAGTCCTGGTACGAGCGGTTGATCGATCACCAGAGGAATGTCACCAACCGCAAACCTGAGCACGGCCGGGGCAAGGTGCAACTAATCGATGCCACAACAGGCTTCAAGCCTCTACGGAAGAACCTGGGCAAAGAGGACTGTGTCCTACAGGCGTTCGGTGCCCTGTCAACAACAAAGTTCCGCTTCTACTACGGTAACGGGAGGAATACAATGACGACCGAGTTGACCGGTCCGGCGCAGGAATTCAATCTTGAGGTCTGACTCCGCAAAGGCCAGCGCGTCAAAGCAGCGACATTCGACAGTCGCCCGGTAAGCGTGGCGGCAAAGAACGTCGAGGTATCCAGGTAATACAATGTGCGGATTGAACGCCCGGACCCGGACGTCTTGGGACTTTCGCGAAATGAACTGGGGCGGTACAGGGGATTGTTCTGACTAATCGGGTGAATCATCATGGCTGAAATCAATATCGCAATCATCGGGGCGGGATTCATCGGCCCTGTGCATGTGGAGGCGCTCAGGAGGTTGGGGATTGGGATCGCCGGCATCCTGGGGGCAGACAAGGTGGAATCGCTGTCGGCGAAAGAGAAATTGGGCCTCCCGAAATTCTACGAAAGTTACGATGAGGTCTTGCGTGACGATGCGGTGCAGTCGGTGCATATCGCCGTACCTAACCGCCTGCACTATGACTTGGCCCGGCGCGCTCTGGCCGCGGGCAAGCACGTGATGTGTGAGAAGCCGCTGGCGATGAACTCAAATGAATCGGCGGAGCTGGTGGCGCTGGCGAGAAAAAGCGGCCGGGCCGCAGGGGTGAACTACAACATCCGTTACTATCCACTCTGTCTGGAAGTGGCGGATATGCGGCGCCGAGGCGAGTTGGGAGAGGTTTACTCCGTCTGTGGCAGCTACGTTCAGGATTGGCTGCTTTATCCCACGGATTACAACTGGCGAGTCTTGGCGGGAGAAGGCGGCGATTTGCGCGCAATTGCGGACATTGGGACGCACTGGCTGGACCTGATGCAGGCCATCACTGGGCTGGAAGTGGAATCGCTCTGCGCCGACCTGAAAACTGTGCATGCGGAGCGCCGCCGGCCAAGAGGGGAGGTCGAGACCTTCCAAGGCAAGGAAAGGGAAGTGGTCGAAACGGAGCCCGTCAACATCGCGACGGAGGATTATGGCGGCGTCATGTTGCGGTTCCGTGGGGGCTCGCGTGGCCTTCTTTGGGTCTCGCAGGTAACCGCCGGGCGGAAGAACTCCCTGCGCTTTGAGATCGCCGGCTCCAAATGCGCCGCTTCTTGGCACAGTGAGCTACCGAACGAACTCTGGATCGGGCATCGGGAACGTTCCAACGAGTCCCTGCTCCGCGACCCTGCACTCCTCAGCGAGGTGGCCCGGCGGTTCGCCAACTACCCCGGCGGTCACAACGAGGGATTTCCAGATACCTTCAAGCAGTGTTTCCGTTCCTTTTACGAATACATTCAAGCCGGAGACTTCTCCGCTCCACCGACCTTTCCGACGTTCGTTGATGGCCACCGCGAAATCATGCTCTGTGAGGCGATTCTGAAGAGCTATCGCGAGAACCGCTGGGTGGAAGTGCAAGGAGACGTGGTGTGATGACTCTCGGGTTTGTCAGCGCCATCCTACCGGATTTGGCCTTGGAAGAATTGGCTCGTTTCGCCTCCGCGGAGGGTTTTGACTGCCTGGAAGTGATGTGCTGGCCCCCCGGCAAGGCTGATAGGCGTTATGCCGGCGTGACGCACATTGATGTGACGGAAGACAAACAAAGGCTCGATGAGGTGGGGATTCTCGCCACCCCATTGGAATATCACACTCCCAAGATTCCAGGTCTGGGAGAGGTGAATTGGGGGCGGTTTATTTCCGTGCTGAACGACGTGGGGTACACGGGACCGCTGTGCATCGAAGTGGAAGACCGGGCGTACGAGGGTTCGCACGAATTGCGCAAAGCGGCGCTTCGGCAAAGCGCGCGCTACCTGCGCCAGTTTCTGCCGGGAAAGGGTGAGAGCTAGATGTCAGCGGTTTACGCGAGCGTGGATCTGGGTGGCACGAACATCAAATGCGCTTACGGTGACGAGTCCGGGCGGATCATCTGTTCCGATTCCACGCCCACCGAATCCCACCAAGGCCCGCGCCGGGTCCTTGATCGTATCGCCGGGTTGGTGAACGCGCTTAGCCGGGAGGCAGGCTCCCCGCCCGCGGCGCTGGGAATGGGATGCCCCGGCCTTGTCGATGTGAAGAACGGCATTACGAAATTCTTTCCCAACCTGCCCACGCAGTGGCGCGACGTATCCGTGCGCGAGATTCTTTCCCCCCAGGTGGGGTGCCCAGTCTATCTGTTGAACGACGTGCGCACGGCGACGCTGGGAGAACTCACCTTCGGGCATGGACGAACGGCCGCGACCATGGCGTTCTTCGCGCTGGGGACGGGAATCGGGGGCGGAGTCGCCATCGACGGTAAGCTTCGGCTGGGGCCGCTGGGCGCCGCGGGCGAGTTGGGCCACCAGATCATCCTGCCGGATGGCCCACGCTGCGGCTGCGGCAACCGTGGATGCCTGGAAACTCTTTCAAGCGGGCCCGCCATCACCGCCGAAGGCATCCGGCTGATGCAAACGGGGCTGGCGCCAAAACTCTACGAACTCTGCCAGGGAGATGCCTCGCGAGTGACCACCAGGGAGATGGCGGAGGCCGCGTACGCCGGAGACGCGACGGTGCGTGAGGCCATTGTCCGCGCGGCGGAATATCTGGGGATTGGAATCGTGAACGTGGTGGTAACTTTGCACCCGGACCTCATTGTTCTGGGCGGAGGCGTGACGTTGATCGGCGAGTTGCTGTTCGACAACGTTCGCCGAACCCTTCGCGAGCGCGCCTGCATGTTCCCCACGGATGGCATCGAGGTTAAACCTTCCCAGCTCGGGATGCACGCCGGGACGCTGGGAGGTGTCGCGCTGGCGATGAAAGGCGGACTTCTCGGCAATTGAACTCATCGGGAGAACTTCTTAGAACTCATGCCACACAACGGAGTGCTTATGGACTACACCTATCTCGAAATCGCCAAGATGATGGATCATTCCTTGCTGAATCCTACATTGACCGGCACTGACCTCGAACAGGGTTGTCGTCTCGCCTTAGATTATGACTGTGCCAGCGTCTGCATCATGCCGTATTACCTGAAGCGGTGCGCCGAGATTCTGCGCGGCAGCATGGTGAAGGCGAGTACCACGATCGGCTTTCCACATGGAGGCCACGCGACCGCGATCAAGGTCGCGGAAGCCCGGCGCGCCTTAGAGGATGGCGGCCAGGAGCTGGACATGGTCGTGAACATCAGCCAAGTGTTGAGCGCAAACTGGGACTACGTGCAGCAGGACATCAAGGCCGTGATCGAGGTGACGCACGGTCACGGGCAGAAGGTGAAGGTGATCTTCGAGAACTGTTACCTTAGAGACGACCACAAGATCAAGCTCTGCGAAATCTGCGGGGGATTGGGCGCCGATTGGGTGAAGACTTCGACAGGCTATGGCGCCGGGGGCGCCACCCTCGAGGACCTTAAGCTGATGCGTGCCCACTCGCCCGCGCGGGTCCAGGTGAAAGCCGCCGGAGGCGTTCGCGATTTGGATAAGCTGCTGGAAGTCCGCGCCCTGGGGGTGACCCGCGTCGGAGCTAGCCGCACGGCGGAAATCCTGAATGAGTGCAAACGTCGGCTGGAAAGCTAGTAGTGTGATTCCTAAATAACATATCAATGAGTCTAGACTACCGAGAGTGTTTCCAACTTGTACTTCCAGCGGAAGACGACCGGTTCTTCGCTCACCTCGCGCAAGTACATTTC
>Ga0326727_10004582_pt1 | contig 41209 bp, 27 predicted proteins | sample MB2enrmetagenome_FD_207643 | JGI IMG/M metagenome (GOLD analysis project Ga0326727, IMG submission 207643) | Lab enriched peat soil microbial communities from McLean, Ithaca, NY, United States - MB29MY | ecosystem: Environmental > Terrestrial > Soil > Wetlands > Peat | place: USA: New York...
TCATGTCCGGCTCTACGGGCGGCATCTTTGCCCGCAAGCTCGTGCTCCGCTCCTATTTTGAAAATGCCGCCGGGGTCAAGGATGGAGCGCCTGTCACGCTCGAAGGCGTGACCATCGGGAACGTGATTCATGTCCGCGTGGTCCCGGATCGCAATCCCACGCCCGTTGAAGTCACCATGCAGGTGAGCCACGAATTCCTGAACCGCCTGCACACCGATTCGACCGCCTCCATCGACCAGGCCGGCGTCCTGGGCGACAGCTACGTCGATCTCAGCTCGGCCCATGCCAGTGGCCCCCCTCCGGCCAACAACGCCGAACTCCGGGCCTCCGGCTCGCCCAGCATTCAGGACGTGATCCGCACCAGCGACGAATCCATCCGGGAGCTCACCGCGTTGACGAAAAAGATCGAAATCGCCATGGATGCGGTCAACTCGAAGAAGGGCACGGCTGGCGAGTTCATCAACGACCCCGCCCTCTACAACAAGCTCACGCGGGTTGCCGACGATCTGCAGACCATCACCGGCGCGGTGGCCGGGGGCAAGGGCTCGCTGGGCATGCTGATCGCCGACGATACGCTCTACACCCGCGCCAACTCCGCCGTGGACCGGCTGAACAGGATCGCCACCGATCTGGACCAGGGCAAGGGCAGCGCCGGCAAGCTGCTCAAGGACGACTCGCTCTACAACAACCTGAACTCCGCCGTCGCCAACGCCAATCAGCTGGTGACCGAGATCAACGCCGGCAAGGGCAGCCTGGGCAAGATCGCCAAAGACCCCGCCTTCGCCGAGAAGCTCGACGACACCGTCACGCGCCTCGATTCGATCCTCAAAAACGTGGACGAGGGCAAGGGCACGCTCGGCCAGTTGGTCCAGAACCGCTCGCTTTACGACAACGCCGACCAGACCCTGGACCAGACCAAGCAGCTGGTGAAGAGCATCCGCGAAGACCCGAAGAAGTATCTGGTGATCCGGATGAAGGTGTTTTAAGGGCTGGATTTCTTCGATGACCTTGCAAGTCCTCCACGGCTGTCATCAGGAGCGGAAGTCGCTGCGGCGACCGGAGTAAAAGGACCGGCGGTTTGAGCCGTTCCATCGCTCAAAGCTCCGTGTCCCACCCACCATATCAACCGGGAAAAAACGGAAGGGCGGGCAGCCCGCCGACTGAGTTTCTTGGTCCTCTCAGGGAGGATGAGTCTTCATGATTCGACGCTGCGACGAGCGCGACTTCGAGCCCATCTGGGCCATCGTCAACGACGCCGCCCAAGCCTATAAGGGCATCATCCCCGCGGATCGCTGGGCGGAGCCTTATATGTCCGTGGAGGAGCTGCTCCACGAGATCGGCGATGGCGTGGTCTTCTGGGGCTGGGAGGAAGCCGGAGCTCTGGAAGGCGTAATGGGCCTCCAGCAGGTTCGGGACGTGACCCTCATCCGCCACGCCTATGTCCGCGCCGGCAGCCAGAATCAGGGGATTGGAGGACGCCTGCTCGCTCATCTGCGGGGGCTGGCCGGCGGCCCTCTGCTGGTTGGCACCTGGGCGGACGCGATCTGGGCGATTCGCTTTTACGAGCGGCACGGCTTTCAGTTCGTTGGCCGCGCGGAGACCGAACGGCTGCTCAAAAAGTACTGGACCATCCCCGATCGCCAGATTGAAACCTCCGTGGTGCTGGCCGATCCGAAGTGGTTTGAAGCGCAGCGATGAATCGCGGCGCTTCATAACTTACCGGCCCGGCGGGCGAGCCGCCGTCTTGCCATTGCTGCCAGATCGGCCGGCGCGGCTTGCGGTTTACCTGAAAACAACGAACTTGAGCCAGCCTTCCCAGACATCGGCCCACGCGTGGACGATGATGTTGGCGCGCAGATTCCCGCGCCACGCCGCCAGCGCTCCAAACAGGACTCCCAGCACCGTGATCACGACCGTGCTCTTCCAGCCCTGATAACTGTGTCCCAGCCCAAAGACCAATCCCTGCCCCAGCACGGCCGCCACAACGCTCCCGCTCAATGCCTGGAGCTGGCGCTGCAGGTAGCCGCGAAACACCATCTCCTCGCAGATGCCCGCGGTAATCGCGGTCCCGATCCAGATCGCAACTTCAAGCAGGCTCTGCGGCAGCAAGCTCGCTACGGTCTTCGCGCTGCTCGGCCCCAGCAGCCAATGCACGCCATACGCGGCGCCCTCCCAAAGCACCCAGAAGGGCAGCGCAATCCCCAGGTCCACCGCGACGCTCTTCCACGATGTCCAGCGCCCGCCCGACAGCGTACTTATATTGCCGCCCCGGCGATGCACGCCGACCCAGCAGTAGTACAGCAGAGCCCAGTCCATGAAGGCCGCGACCAGGTAGATGGGAATGGCCTGGCTGTGCTTGCCGAGATCGCCGGCTGCCGCTCCGCTTGGGGCGGGTGCGTGTTGAGCAAGAAAGCCCAGCGCCGCCACCCCTGCCCCAATCAAAAGAAAGCCGGCAAAATGCCGCCACGAAGCGATCTGCTGCTGACCTCGTCTTGCGCTTGCGTTTTCTACCGGAAGAATCTCATTTTCCTGCATCACTTTTTTCCTTTCCTGCTTCTCCATGACTCCGCTGTTTCCTGGCGATCTTGCGCAGTTCGGCCAGCGTTTCCTCGCCCCAGCGCAAATGCGCTTCCAGCTCCAACTGCCCGAATCGCGCCGCCATCGTCCAGTAAGGCGCGTCGGGATAATGCTGGCGTTTGGCGATCTCTTCATGCTCGGCACGCTTGAACTGCTTGAGCAGCGCGCGTTCTCTCTCCACCATCCGCTCCACAAATCCCATGGGAACCTCCGCGGAAACCTGCGCGGCGAAGAACAGCTTCAGCAGCAATTCATTGCGCGGAATCTCCGCCTGCGGCTCGACCGCCAACCACGCCGCCAGCCGCTCCCGTCCCTTCTTCGTGATGGAGTAGATGCGCCGGTCCGGCTTGCCCTTTTGCCGTTCTGTCTTGGCGGTCGCAAACCCATCGGCTGCCAGTCTCTTCAGGTTCGGATAGATCTGCCCGTAGCTCTCGTTCCAGAAGAAGCCGACCGATCCGCGGATGACCTGCCCCAGGTCGTAGCCCGACATGGATTCGACGGTGAGCAGGCCGAGGAGGACTTCCATGCTTGAACTGGAACGCTTCGCCATATTTCTAATAGGAATATGACTATTAGAGTTGTTTTGTCAACAGGATTCTTCAGCCGGCGCGAAAAAAACCGCACGGCGCCGCAAACAAGTTTCGCGCCGGGCGCTCCACGCTCGCTGCGTCTTTCCTGTTGTTATTCGTGCATTTGTCCTATTCTTGTAGAGCGGTAAAGGGGAGCCTGAACCATGCCTTTGCATCCTCTGCAGTCAGCAGCGGGAGCAGTTCGGCGATGGCCTGATCGAGTCCTTCCTTGGTCCGCGCCTGGGCCGCGCGCTACCGGCCTCCAGCGCCGGCTACTGGTCCCCGTCTAGCTTGTGTGAGACAAGCGCCTCCGGAAGTGATCCTTCGCGGGCGGTTTTTTGTCTGCGTGCCGACTCCGTGAACAATCGACTGGAGCTGCCGAAAAATCGGCCGAATGGCCGGAATTTGCCTGTGTTCTTCCGGTTTGCGGCCATGCGCCCGAAACCCGGGACCTCCTCTTTGATCCGAACCGAGAGGCCTCGCAATAAGCGATATCGCGATTTTACGCTCGACGGGAACACCTATTCGCGCCGGATCGCCAAGTTCCAGGCTCTCAGGCCCGCACTGTGCGGCGAATGTTGGAGGCCGACCGAATGGCAGGCACGATGCGTGGTTTCACACTCTCGTCCCAAGATGCTTCAATCCCGGGAGAGGCGCCGTCGTTGCAATGATTCGAAATCCGCGTGTGCCGCGCCAGCGAGAGTATTAGCGACAGTGTCGAGTTGCGTTTGCCAGCCCAACAAATGGGGCGCGGCGCGTTCGGGTTCGCGTTGTCCCGGCCTCGACGGTGCACTCCGGCCGCCCGGTGTCTTGTTACATCAACCTGCGAACGATGCGCTCTTTTAGGTTGCTCAGCGGAGGGTAGACGACAGGCGGGTCGGGCCAGGATGCCTTAAGGAATACGGATTTGTGATGGCTGAAGGTCTCAAAGCTCGCCCGGCCGTGGTAGGCGCCCATCCCGCTGTTGCCAACGCCTCCAAAAGGGAGGCAGGGTAAGCCTGCGTGGACGCACGGGTAGTTTACCGCGACTGTCCCCGACGAAGTGCCATGGATGACCTGGCGCCGGACACGCGCGTCTTCAGCAAATACATAGATCGCGAGCGGCTTCTCTCTTTGATTCACAAATGCGATCGCCTCGTCAACGCTCTTGACCGAAAGCACGGGGAGAATCGGCCCAAAGATCTCTTCCTGCATAATAGGCGCGCCGGGAGGCGTGTTGATGAGGATGGTGGGCGCGATATAAAGTTCGTCTTCACAGTATTCGCCACCGGTGAAGACTTGGCCGCTATCGATCAACCGCAAGAGCCTCCGAAAATGGTGCTGGTTGACGATGCGCGCAAAATCGGGACTTGTGCGCGGGTCTTCTCCGTGAAACTCCTTGATGGCTGCCGCCATTTGCGCCAGCAGCCCGGTCTGGATGGTTTCGTCAACAAGCGCGTAATCAGGAGCCACGCAGATCTGCCCGGCATTCATGAGCTTGCCCCACACGATGCGGCGGGCCGACGATCTCAGGTTGGCGCTGCGGTCCACGATGCAGGGGCTCTTCCCGCCGAGTTCGAGCGTGACCGGGGTCAGATGCTTCGCAGCCGCTTCCATCACGATGCGGCCAACGCGCGGATTGCCTGTGTAAAAGATGTAATCGAAGCGTTCAGCCAACAGGGCCGTGGACTCGGGCAGTCCCCCCTCGAGAACCTGGACGCACTCGGGATCGAGATATCGGGGAAGCATTGCCGCCAAAAAGGAGCTTGTCGCTGGCGCCAGTTCGCTAGGCTTGACCACCGCGCAGTTCCCCGCTGCGAGCGCGCCGACGAGCGGCACGAGCAGCAGTTGCAGGGGATAGTTCCACGGGCCGATGATCAGCACCACGCCGAACGGCTCGCGGTAGATGCGGGCCGCGGACGGCTGAGTCAGCCAAGGCGGCCGCACGCGCTCCGGCCGCGTCCATTTTCGAAGTCGTCTTCGCGCGAATGCAATTTCACGCCGGAGAATGGGAGTCTCGACGATGCGCGTTTCGAGCTCACTGCGTCCCAGATCCATCCGGATGGCCTGGCATATCTCACCTTCGCAATTCTCGAGCAAACGTTCCAGGCCCGAGAGCTGTTCCAGGCGATACTTGAGCGGCCGCGTTCGGCCGCTCGCAAACGATATCCGAAGCCGCTGGACCGTAAGAGGAATCGACTCAACAACCTCGGGCCTGCGCTCGACGCCGTCCATGCGCGTTCTCCTTCCTGCTAGAACAAGTTCGCCGACCGGACACCCGTTTTATACGCTTTCGGAGTGAAAGATCTGTGAACGGACATTCCAGAGCTTGTGGTGGTCGAACTCGCCCTAAGAAGAGCAGGCGACCAAACCCCCGCCATCTTCCAGCGGGCTCCAAACGGCATCGCTGCTTGCTCGGTCCGGGCGACAAACAGAACGCCGTCTCATGGAAGGTGTTCACTGATTGGAAAACATCAACAGAAAGCTGGCGATACCAGGCCGAGTCACTCATAAACCCGGGCTGGAGCCGATTTCCATTTTCGGGCGGATTGCTGGCAATCCGGAAATACTCCCTTAGCCGCCCTACGCCGTGGCGCGGTGATGTTCGTGGCTTCCCAGGCGCACGCTGACCACCTTGGAGACGCCTGGCTCCTGCATGGTGACGCCGTAGATCATATCGGCGAACTGCATCATGCGCTTGGAGTGGGTGACCACCAGGAACTGCGTGTCCTTGCTCAGGACCCGCATGAGTTGGCCGAAGCGGGTCACGTTGGTCTCATCCAGAGGGGAGTCGACCTCGTCGAGCACGCAGAACGGGCTGGGCCGGAACTGGAAGATGCCCACCAGCAGGGCCAGCGCGGTCAGCGCCTTTTCGCCGCCGGAGAGCAGCAGCACATTCTGCAGCCTCTTGCCCGGCGGCGAGACCACGATATCGAGGCCGCTTTCGGCCTGATTCTCCGCGTCGGTGACGCGCAGGAAGGCCTGTCCCCCCTGGAAGAGCTCGGAGAAGACCCGGGCGAAGTTCTCATTGATCCTGGCCAAAGCCTCGTCGAACCTGGTGCGCGAGATCAGATCGATCTCCTTGATGGTCTCCTGTGTGTTCTCGATCGAGTCGATGAGGTCCTTGCGCTGCACCTCCAGGAAGCCATGGCGGCCGGCCGTCTCCCGGTACTCGTCCAGGGCCATCATGTTCACCGGGCCCATCTGCTCCATGCGCTGGCGCAGGGCGCGGCAGGTCTCCTCCTCGACGCTGAGCGCTTCTCCGGCCAGGCGCGCTATCGCCTGATCGGTGCGCAGCGCCTGGGCCTCGGCATTGACTTCGGTCAGACAGCTTGCCTCCACGTGCTCCCGATCGGAGCGCAGCTTGGCCACCTCGGCGGAACGGCCGGCGCGGTCCTCGCGCAGCTGGTCCAGCGCCACGCGACCGGTCTTCAACTGGGTCTCGATGGCTGTCAGTTGCTGGCGCAGGGCCTGGGCCTGGGCGGCAAGGGTCTCGGCCTGAGCCAAAGCCTCGGCGCGCGCCCTGGCCAGTTCCTGCTGCCGGCCGGCGAGCGCGGCGCTCTCGCCAATTCGCTCTTCGCGTTCCGCCTCGGCCGCGGCCCGCTGCTGCTCGATGAACAGCCTGCGGCGCTCCAGGTCGCCGTGGAGCCGGTCGATGCGCTGGAAGGCCGATTCGGCGCCGCGCCGCCGCTCCTCCAGGCCAGCCAACTGCGCGGTCACCTGCGCCGCTTCCAGCTGCAAGCCCTCGCGCTTCTCGCGCAGGTTTCCCAGTTGGGCCTGCAGCTCGTCGAGAACGGCCTCGGCGGTCGAGTGCTCGGCCTCCAGGCGCCCGGTCTCCTCGCGCTTCTGGGCAATCGAGTTGCGCTTGGCCATGCGCGCGTCCTGGTTGCGGGCGGCCTGCGCGGTCCACTCCTGGAGCCGCCGCTCGATGCGCTGCGCCTCACCCTCCATCTGCTTCAGCGCCGCTCTCTGGTTGGCGGTATCGGTCTCCGCCCGCCGCCGCTCCTCGCCGCGCGCCTCCAGTTGCGCCGTCAATTCCTCGATGGCGTGCGTCAGCGCCGCCGCCTCATTCTCCGCCTGGGCCAGACCGGTCTCCAGTTTGCCCAGCCGGCTTGCGGCCTCGCGCAACTCCCGCTTCAGCGCCAGCGGACCTTCACTGGCCGGCTTGCCGCCGGTCACCGTGGCGTTGTGGAAGCACTCGCCCCCGGGGGTGAGGAAATAGGCGTGGGAGTGGCGCGTGGACAGCCGCAGCGCTTCGCCGGGATCCTCGACCATGTACCCATATCTGAGCTTGGGCAGGATCGACTCCAGCGGACGCCCGAAGCCATTCAGCACCCGGATCGAATCCTTGAGCGGGGTGAGACCGGGACCGCCGATCGCGTCCGCGCTCTCTTCAAAGAGCGTGGGCTGCTCGGCGGGGTGAATCAGGAAGGTGGCCCGGCCATCGACGCCGGACTTGAGCAGCCGCACCCCCTCCTCGGCAGCCACCCAGCTCTCGACCACCACATAATTCAGCTCCTCGCGCAGAAACTCGTCCACCACGGCCTCATAAGCGCCGCTCACCTCGATGAAGTCCGCCAGCGTGCCCAACGGAGCCATGCCCGGGCCCAGCGCGCCGGGCTTCAAGAGCCGCCTGACGGTATCGGTGGAGTAGCTGTGATTACGAATCAAGGCCTGCAGCGAATCGCGCCGCCCGGCAACGGCGGCCTGCTCGCCGCGCAACTGATTGGCGCGCGCGCGCTGTGAGCTTTCTTCGGCGCGACGGGTTTGCAGGGCTTCGCGAAGCGCGGCAATCCCGCTCTCCAGCTCCTGAAGCTCCAGCATCGCGGACTCAAAGCGCGCCATGGTCTGCCCGGTTTCGACTCCCAGGTTCTCCCGCTCGTTGCGCGCCCGGCTCAACTCGGCTTCCAGCCGCTCGGCCTCGCGTTCCAGGGCAGCCAGGCTTTCTTCGCCCTGCGCCATGTGGTTGCGGGCGTTGCCGGCCAGGGTCAGCAGGTGCATGGCGTGGCGGCGGCTGGCTTCCAACTCCCGCTCCGCGAGGAAGACCTCCTCGGCCGCCGTGCGCGCCTCTTGCTGGCGCGCTTCCACCTGCTGGCGAAAGGCCTTGGCTTCCCCAGCCGCCGTCTCAAGAAACCTGTGCTGCTGGGCGCGCTCTTCGGCGATGGCGCCCAACTGCGTCCGTGTCTGCTCCAGTTCCGCGCCGGCCGCCGCGATCCGGGCCTCCAACTCGCCCACGCGTTCGGCGTTGCCGCGCTCCCGGGCCGTGGCCCGCTCCAACTCGACCGCCGCGTCGTTGGCGCGGCTTTGCGCTTCGTGGCCCTCGCGGTCCAGCTCATAGCCGCGCTCGGTGAGCGCGTGCTGGCTGGCTTCCAGCGCGCCGATCTCCGCGGCCGAAGCGTTGATCCGCTCGGTCAACCCTGCCATTTCACGCTCCAGGCCGGCCTGCTCCGCGTCCATAAGCGCCATGCGGCTGGCCAGAACCACGCGCAGCCGCCCGCGCAACTCGTCGCGCACGGCGGCAAACCGCTCCGCCTTCGCCGCTTGCCGTTTCAGGCTGTTCATCTGCCGCGCGACTTCCTCGAAGATGTCGTCCACGCGAGCCAGATTCTGTTTGGCGCTCTCCAGGCGCAGTTCGGCCAGCCGCTTCTTGTTCTTGAAGCGGGTAACCCCCGCGGCCTCCTCGATGATGGCTCGCCGGTCGTATGGCTTGGAGCTGAGCAGTTGGCCGATCTGTTCCTGCCCGATAATGGCGTAGCTCTCCGGCCCCAGGCCGGTGCCCATGAAGATGTCCTGAATGTCGCGCAGGCGGCAGAGCTTGCCGTTCAGCAGGTACTCGCTCTCGCCGGTGCGGAACAAACGCCGGGTGATCACGATCTCGCCCTTCTGGGGCGTGCGCTGGAACTTGCGGCGGCGAATCTTGAGCACCACCGCCTGCGGCCCCTGGCCCGTGGCCGCGAGCTGCGGCGGGGCCGGCGATTGCTCCGGGCCGTCCTCTTCGAGTACTTGACCCGGCTGCTCGGCGGCGACGATCTCCTCGGCCTCGACCGCGCGCTGGCGGCGCACCTCCTCCTCGTCCCAGTCGGCCTCGCCATCCTGCTCGACCACCACCTCCGGCTCGACGGGCACCGGCCCCGCAAAGGCCTCGGGATCGACCAGGGTCAGCGTCACTTCGGCCATTCCCAGCGCCTTGCGGTCCCGGGTTCCGGAGAATATCACATCCTGCATGTGCGTGCCGCGCAAAGACTTGGCGCTCTGCTCGCCCAGCACCCAGCTCATCCCGTCCAGGATGTTCGACTTGCCGCACCCGTTCGGCCCCACCACCACGGCAATGCCCGCTCCCGGCACGGTCAATTCCGTGCGGTCGCAAAAGCTCTTGAACCCCAGGATGTGTATCTTCTTCAGTTTCAGCATGGTCACTCCGAACGAACGGGGCTGCGCGCGACTGCGATCTGGAAAGCGGCGGCGACGTTCCCTGGCCGCCCCGGCGGGGGAATATTGCTCCCCGATTACAGGCTCTTGATTACAGACTCTAAGCAGCCGGAGAGGCAGGGTCAACGGCGGGAGGCGGGGTTTTTGTGGATAAGGGAGGCCGCAATTCCCCTTCTTAGAAGATCCCCAGGAAGTTGTGCTGAATTGGGATTTTCCAAGGGATTTCGCGCGGTTCCCGCACAGCCCGAAACCCGTTCCTTTGCATTTCAAACTGAGACTGGAACACCTTTTGCCGCCAGTTGTTCCGCGGCAGCGATCTCCCGGACGGCCCAGCCGGCGATGAGCAAACTGGGAGCGGGAGCGGGTTCGGCGTCGCCGAGGGCGGCCAGCGTAGTGCATCGGACTTCCTGGCCGGGCTGAGTGGCGCGCGAGACAACGGCGCAGGGGAACTCCGGCGGGAGGCCCTGCTCAAGCCACTCCCGCGCCAGCAGATGCAGGTCGCGGCCCGGCATATAGACCACGCGGGTCGCGTCCTCGATCTCCGGCAGCGGCGACCGGTTATGGGACTGGGCGTGATGGCCGGTGGATAAGATCACGTTCGACGCTCCGTCGCGGCTGGTGAGGGAGCAGCCGATAGCCGCGGCCGCGGCCAGGGCGGCAGTGACTCCGGGAACGATCCGGAACGGCACGCCCGATCGGTTGAGGGCGGCAATCTCTTCGGCGGCGCGGCCAAACAGGAGCGGGTCGCCGCCCTTGAGGCGAACCACGCTGCGATTCGCGCGCGCGCGGTCGATCATCAGGGAGTTGATCTCCACCTGGGTGATGGTCTTGACGCCGCAGCGCTTGCCCACATTCAGAACCTCAGCCGAGGGCGAGGCGTGGTCGAGAATGCTCTGCGGAACCAGGTCGTCGTGAAGGATGACGTCGGCGGTCTGGATGAGGCGCAGCGCCTTGACGGTGAGCAGTTCGGGGTCGCCTGGACCCGCTCCCACCAGATGAACCGTCTCTGCCGAGACGCTGGAGTTGGGATCGATCTCGGTCAGGGACGGTTCCGGTTGATCGAGTTGCTCGTCAACGCCAGCGAAATCCTTCTCGGGGATTGCGGCGAATTCATCCACGGCCTGCTCGTCCTCAAGCGGCGCGAAGGCCAATTGCCGCGACGGGCAGGATTCGGATTCGCAAACCGTCCGTTGGGCCAGCAGATGCAGCAGGGATTTCCGCGCCTCGCCTCGGGGACGGGTGGCGAGAACCTGGCGGCGCAGCCGGCCGAGGCTTGCAAGCCACGGACCAAGGTCCGCTGGCAGTTGCTCGTCGATCTCGCGGCGAAGGCGCTGGGCCACCGCGGGGCTCTCGCCGCCCGTGGAGATGGCAATCTGGAGATCGCCGCGGCTGACCACCGAGCCGAAGAAGAAGTCGCAGTTGGGAATGTCATCGACGCTATTCGATAGAATGCCGCGCTCGACCGCGCCCCGATGCACCAGTGCATTGACTTCAGGCGAATCGGTGGCCGCGATAACCAGCAAGTTGCCGTCAAGGTCGGAAGGTTCAAACGCACGCTGCGCCCATTCAAGCTTGCCGTCGAAAGCCAACTGCCGGATCTCGGGCCGCGCCTGGGGAGCGACCACGCGGAGGCGGAGTCCCGTCTTCAGCAGGCTGCCGATCTTGTCCAGCGCGACGTTGCCCGCGCCGACCAGGAGGCAGCGGCGGCCTTCGAGTTTAAGGAAGATCGGCAGCATACTCATGGCTGGCTCCTCAATCGCCCACCCCTTGCGGAACCGGGCCTGCCGGCGCATCGCGTTCCACTGCGGCCAGCGCCTCTCCGGCCAGATGCGCGCGCAGTTCGTCGTTCGAATGGCGGCCGAACCAGGCGCGCAGGTTCTCCTCCGGCAGCCGGTCTGCCAGATAGCGGCGCAGCAGGCGCTCGATGGCGTCGGGCACCAGCGGCGCGGGGCAGCGATAGCCGACCGGCCGGGCGATTGCGGCGTGCCGGCCCACCGCGCCTCCCAGGCAAAAGTAGAAAGCGTCGGTCAGCTTGCCCTCGTGCTTGATCTTTTTGCCTTCGATGCCGATGTCGGCAACCCAGTGCTGCCCGCAGCCGTTGGGGCAGCCGGTCACGTTCAGCTTGAGCTGCTGGTCGAATCCCGGCAGGCGCTCTTCCAGTTCATCCACCAGCCAGCGCGTAAAGCCCTTGGTTTCCGTGATGGCCAGCTTGCAGAACTCGGTGCCGGTGCAGGCGATGGCGCCGCGCCAGAAAGGCGATCCATCGACCTGGAGACCGATACTGCCCAGCTCGCGGGCCAGCTCCGCAGTCTTGCGATAGGGAATGTCGATGAAAAGCAGGTTTTGGGAGGTGGTGGTCCGCAGGCCACCGCTGCCGAAGCGCTCGGCCAAGTCGGCTGCGGCTTCCAACTGCTCGCCCGTCAGCCGGCCGCGCAGGACGCTGGCCCCGACGTAACTCAGGCCGGGCTGGCGCTGCGGATGGATGCCGGCGTGGTCGCGGAAGACATCTTCGGGCGCCTGCTCGGGCGCGCCGGGCAAAAGCGTGAAGTCGAGCCGCGACTGGAGCTCGGCCAAAAAGCTCTCAGCGGTCCAACCCTCCTTGAGGAAGAGATGCTTGAGGCGGGCGCGGTCGCGGCTCTCGCGCAACCCTTGCTGGTCGCGGAAGATTTCGGTGACGGCGTGAACCACGCGCAACGCCTGATCGGGCAGGATGAAGGCGTCCAGGCGGACGGCGAGATGCGGGTCGGCGGAGAGACCTCCTCCCACGCGCAGCGAGTAGCCGACTTCGCCGTTGCGCTTCACGGCCGTGAGGCCAATGTCGTTGATCTCCGGATGGCTGCACCAAGAGGGGCAGCCGGTGACGGAGATCTTGAACTTCCGGGGCAGGTTGTAGAACTCCGGATTGGCCGTGAGCAGGTGGGCAATCTCGCGGGCCAGGGGCGCGGCGTCAATCAGCTCGTCGGCGGCCACTCCGGCCAGCGGGCAGCCGGTCACGTTGCGCACCACGTCGCCGCATGCGCCCCTGGGCGAGAGTCCAGCGGTGTTCAGAGCATCCACCACCTCGGGCAGCGACTCGATGGTGAGCCAGTGGAGTTGAATCGCCTGGCGGACCGTAATGTCGGCCAGGTTGCGGGCGTACTTGCGCGCGAGGGAGCCGATGACGCGAAGCTGGCCGGCGGTGAGGATGCCGTTGGGGATGCCGATGCGCATCATGAAGTAATCCGAGGCCAGGCCTTCGCCGCCCTTGCCGCCAACAGCGCCCACGCCGTCGCCCTGCGTATAGATACCCCACCATTTGAAGTAGAATGCGGCCCACTCGGGCGCCACGCTGGAGCGGCCCGCGCGGGCAAAGGCGCGCACCTCGTCGAAGGCTTCCCAGGGGTTCTTCTCGCGCTTCAGGCGCTCCGCGCGCTGGGCCTTCGTCTCTTTTGCTTCAACAAGTTGTGTCATCTTTTTCCTTTTCCCAAAGAAACAGAAAGCCCGCGGCAGCCTGGCTGCATCGCGGGCGGTGAAGAAACCCTGGAAACTCTATCGGACTCGTCAGACCCAGGTCACCCGCGCGCTCAAAGCGATGAACAGCGGCGACAACAGGATTGACCTTCCATATTGGGATCATAGCCGCGACGGCGGAGAAAAGCAAGTTCCGTTCCTGGAAGATGCGCGCCGGGGTACAGCCTGTTATTGACTCTCGGAAGTGCGTACTTTACGCAAGGGTGGCATAGCCTGGGAGTGTGTCGGGGATGGGGACTGCGTTTGCAGGTCTTGACGTTGCCGACAACTGGCCAGGCACGAGGCCGCTGCCTGGAGCGATTCAACTCGGTCCTGTTGGGATCGGATCTCGGGTTCTACTCGACCGCGAGCTGACAAGGAGAGCTACTGGCCCGCTGTTCATTGTTCATGCGGGGTCCATCCGGAACCGAACAGCTTGAGCAGGTTGGAGGTCAAGCACACCGGCTTCCACTCGCGGCGAACATCCCGCAGGCCGCGCAGGCTGAAGCGCCGGAAGCCGCGCCAGATGACGCTCCGGAAGCGAATCGTTGAGCAAAGGAGGGAACAGCAGCGACTGGTTCACATCGTCGGGAAGCAAGCTCTTGCCCATAACCAGCATGGCAAACCGGGCCGCAAGTTGTAATCTTGAAATCGACCGCAGAGGGAATCGATCCTCGACACACTCCTAGAGGCAATGACAAAAACGCGGTGCCCAGAGGGCGCCTAGGTGGGGACCCAGCTTTCGTACAACAACAAGCGGTCAGATGCCTGGGGCCGGCGGCGGAGTGCTTTAGAATTCGCTTAGCCCTTACAGCCGGCTGCCCTCAGCGACAGACCATGCGGTTGCGGACTCGACTTTGCGGGTCGGGGTTCGGCGCCGGGGCGGCCTGAAAAAGGAAAGACCATGAGATTCGCCGGATTGCTGGTGATGCCAGCCGGATTCTTTCTCGCAATCGCCGCGCTTGTCTTGTTCCCCGCGTCCGCATCGCGAGCGGCCTTCGTGCTCTGCGGCCTGGCAGTTGAGGCGCTCGGCCTGGGGGTCGCCGTTCGCGGCCACATGCCTCGGCGGGGAGCGAGCCGCTTATGACTCCCAATGCTCCCGCCATGACCGACGCCGCCTTTGCGCTGGCCCTCGTCCTGCTCCTGCTCGCGCCGCTGGCCCTCGCCGGCGTAGCACTCATCAACACCGGGCTGGGCCGCTCCCGCTCCGCCGCGCAGGCGCTGCTGGGCAACCTGGCTATTGTGGCCGTCGCCGCCATCGTCTTCGCCCTGGTGGGCGCAACCCTTGCGGGCACTTTGCGGGGAGCTTCGGGCGGCGCGGGCTACACCTTTTACGCGGCGGGCAAGTCCTGGAACTGGCTCGGCGCGGGTCCGTTTCTGCTCGGCGGACTCGCCACCGCACCCGCGCAGTCGCAACTGGCGCTGCTCTTCGAGTTCCTGGCCGTTGCTTTTGCCGCTCTCATCCCCTGGGGCTCGGGAGCGGACCGCCTGCGCCTCACCGCCGGCTGCGCCGCCGCCGCGGTTCTCTCCGCAATCGTCTTTCCGCTGCTCGCCCATTGGGTCTGGGCCGGCGGATGGCTCGCGCAGCTCGGCGTCAACTTTTCGCTCGGCGCGGGCTTTCTCGATCCCGGCGGCGCGGCCACCGTTCACGTCCTTGGCGGCTTGAGCGCTCTCGCCGTCATCTGGATCGCCGGCCCGCGCAAGGGCAAGTTCCCCAAGGAGGGCCTGGCCACCGCCCTGCCCGGCCACAATGCCGTCTATATCCTCTTCGGCTGCATGATATCGCTGGTCGGCTGGCTGGCCTGGAACCTGGCCGGCGCGCTGATCTGGCTCCACGCGCCCCTGACCGCGCTGCCCGTCGCCGCCGTCAACACACTGCTCTTCGCCTCGGCGGCGCTCGCGGCCACCTTTGCGGTGACCCGCGTCCGCTTCGGCAAGCCCGACGCCAGCCTCTGCGCCAACGCCTGGCTTGCGGGGCTGGTCGCCTCTAGCGCCTGCGCGGCCCTGGTCACGCCCGGTGAGTCGCTCGCCGTGGGCTTCATCGCCGGCATCGTCACCCCGCTGCTGGTCGAGGTGCTGGAACTCGCCGTCTCCATCGACGATCCCTCCGGCGCCATCACCGTTCACGCCGCCGGAGGCCTTCTGGGCCTGCTTGCCGCCGGCATCTTCGCCTCCCAGCCTGGCCAGCTCCTGGCCCAACTCATCGGCATCGCCACGCTGCTGGGCCTAGCGCTGCCTCTCGTCTACCTGCTTTTCTGGCTGCTCAACCGCGTGCTGGTCTTCCGCGTGGACCCCGACGGCGAGCGCATCGGCATGGACCTGCACGAGCTGGGCGGCGGCGCCTATCCGGAGTTTGTCATTCACCGCGACGAATCGTACCGGTAGGCCGCCCGGCGACCGCGCGACAAGAGACATTCAACGACATGAGCTGTTTCTTAACTGGAAGCGAATCTCCATCACGGGCCGCCTATCGTGAGCAAGTGCCTGAGAATGAGGGGCGGTTCACCCGCCCACGATTAGGAATGGCTGCTCAACTTCCGATCGCCCGCCGCACGCCTGCTGCACGGCAACGCCCCGAATGAATATGAATTCTCAATTATTTCTAATAAACCCATTGACATGACGCCCCTCGTAGTGGAATTCTGTTCGACGTAACCCCACGAAAACGGAGACGCCATGAACACTGTTTCGAAATCCCTGCTCATAGGCCTGCTCGGTCTCACACCGCTGGTGATGCATGCCGGCACGCTCACCGGCAATCTCCTTACGAATCCAGGAGCGGAGACCGGGAATCTCACTGGATGGACAGCTGGCGGCAACACCGGCGTTGGCGTGGACAGTGGAACATTTGATCCTGGCATTAATCCCCACACCGGAAGTTACGACTTTTATGGCGGGGTGGGTGGCGGCAATCCCTTAGGCTCGCTTTCGCAGACCGTCTCCATCGTTACCGGGGGCGTAACCACCTCGCTGATTAACACAGGTGACCTCACTGCCGACGTCTCTTATTGGGAGCAAAGCCTGGATCAGGGCGCTCCGAGCGACGAAGCATACATTCAATTGACGTTTCTGAATGCCTCGGATGGCGTGATCAGCACCGTCGATATGCCTGGGGTCTATTCGATTGGAAGCTGGACGAACTACACAGAAGACTTCGCAATTCCCGCTGGCACGCAATCGATTGATTATTCCATGGAGTTCCAACTGGAAAAGGGGATCAACATCGATTCGTTTGTAGACGACAACAGTTTGACGGTCGACGGGCCCTCGACCTCGCCAGTTCCGGAGCCTTCGACGCTTGTCACGGAGATCCTGGGTATCTGCGCACTCGGCGCCGGTCTGCTTCTTCAAGGTTGGAGAAAAGGTCGCTTAGCTTAGCAATTGTCAGTCGGCGGCGGTGAGCCCGCCGCCGACTGCCCGCCCACCGGTGAGGCTCCCTTGTCTGATGGGAGCTTGAGAACAAGTGCTCGCCCGCCGGCGTCTCCTCAGCCCATCGATGAAAGACCATTCCAATCGAGCCGCGGTTGCTCTTTCTCCTATGGATGTGCACGCTTTCGTTAGGAATAAGAGCGCATGGGATTTCTCAGCCATCTCTTTTACCCGTGGGGCTTTCTGCTCCAGGGACTGGCGATTGTCCACTTCATCCGCCGCCGGCCGGATACGTATTGGCTTTTCATCATCCTCTTTCTCGGCCCTGTCGGCGCCGCCGTCTATATCTTCGTCGAGGTCCTTCCCGACGTTGGACTCCTGCGCCAGTCCTTCAAGGTCTTTCCCCGCCGCAAGCGGATTGGAGCGCTTGAACTTGCGATTCGAGACAATCCCTCGGCCGGCAACTGGGAGGAACTCGGCGACCTGTACATGGACGACGGCAACCTCCAGGCGGCCCGATCCGCCTACGACAAAGCCATTGCCGCCCGCTCCAATACCCCCGATACGTTTTACCGGCGCGGCGTCTGCGCCATCCTGCTGGGCGACGCGGCGGCCGCCTTGCCCGACCTGGAAAAGGTGGTCGCCAAAGATCCCAACCACGACTTCCGCCGCGCGGCTGGATTGCTGGCCCACGCCTACGCCCTGACCGGACAGAAGGAGAAGGCAGAGGCGATCTTCCGCGAGGTTACCGTCACCTCAACCCTGTCGGAAACCTACTTGAACTTTGCCGATCTGCTGGCCTCGGAGGGACGCAACGCCGAAGCCCGCGATTGGGCCCGGAAGGTGCTCGACAAGGAGCCGACCATGCCGGGTTACCTGCGCCGTCGCGAGCGCCCCTGGTTCCGTCGCGCCCGGAAGACGCTGAGGCAACTGCCCGCGTGAATGACTCAAGCCTGCGCCCCTGATACATGATTTGGGATGCGATCCGCCAACTCGCCGCCCCTCACCGCCGCGCCAGCAGCAGCATCAGCCCAAACAGCAACACCGGCGCCAGCAGGAGGCCCGCGTAGAGCAGGAGCTTGCGCGCCCCCGGCAGCCGCAAGCCGCCCAGCGAGACTCCCCGCTCATCCTCCTCCACGCCCACCTGGTCCGGATGCTCCAGATCCCAGGCCATCTCGCTGGCCGTCGCGTAGCGGTGGCGCGGGTCCCGCTCCAGCGCGCGGTTCAGAATCTCCTGCAACTGGGGTGAGATCTCCGCCCTCAGCTTGCGCGCCGGCTTGGGGTCGTGGAGCACCCGCTCGTTCATCACCGCCAGAGGATTCGGCCCGCTGAAAGGCGTCTCGCCGGTCAGCATCTCATAGAGCATCACGCCCAGCGCATAGATGTCGCTGCGCTGGTCCCCGCGCCGGCCCTTCACCTGCTCCGGCGAGATGTAGTCCGGCGTGCCCAGCGTGGAGGAGAGATTCACAAAGGTCAGCCGCCGCGCGTCCTCCTTCATGGCGATCCCGAAGTCGATCAGCTTGATACGATCCCCATCGTCCACCATGATGTTCTCCGGCTTCAGGTCGCGATGCACCACGCCGTGCTTGTGCATATAATCCAGTGCGTCGCAGATGCCCAGCGCGATCTTCACGGCCCGCTCGACCGGCATCCTGCATCCCTCGTTCCGGCACTTCTGGTTCAGGATCGAGCGCAGCAGCCGCCCATCCACCCACTCGATCACCATGTAGACCCGGCTCCGCTCCTCGCCGTCGTAGGTCTTCACCACGCCGGGGTGGTCCAGCTCCTGGCCGATCTCCTCTTCCCGCCTGAACCGCTCCAGCAGGACCGGGTCGGCCTCCAACTCCTCATGGGGAACCTTGATGGCCACCTGCCGGCCGTCCCTCAGATCGGTAGCCTTGAACAGCGTGGACATGCGGCTGCGCGCCACCATCGCCTCCAGACGGTAGTGGTCCAGCGTCTCTCCGATTTCCGGCGTTGTCATCAGTTCATACAGCATAACAATCCGATCCTTTCATGCGAACCGTAAGAAATCTCTCAGGGAAATCGAAGGGAAATCCCAAGGGACCTCCGAGGAAGTCAAGGCTGCATCGGGGCGCGGCTTGTCGGCTTGCGGAAGAACCTATCGCGTGCCGCTCGAAGTGTCAGGGCACGACTTCAGTCGTGCCGTAAGGGCAATGGAATCAACGTGGGCTTCAGCCCCTGAGGGAATACCGGCCCCACGGCTAAGGCTTGTGTCGAGATGCCCTCAGAATCGCGGTGGGGTATCAAGAGCGGCTGCACAGGAACAGGGCAGCAGGCGGGAGTTCAACTCCGGCGAGGCTGCCAAGGCCCACCGCCGCGCCAGATCGCCAAGCTTGCTGCACGCAGCTCGGATCGCCTGCAATAATCCTCGGTATGCGCACTGCGCTCACCGCGGCGAAGCTCTTCGACGGAACCGGACTGCTCGACCATCCCGTGGTCATGGTCGAAGACGGCCGAATCGCCTCCATCGCCTCTCGGAAGGACAGCGAAATTCCCGCCGAGGCTTCGGTTGTCGATTATCCCGGCGCGATACTGGCCCCGGCCTTCCTCGACGTGCACATCCACGGCGCAGCCGGCCACGACGCCATGGAAGCCACGCCCGAAGCAATCGCCGCCATGGGCGGCTTTCTGGCCGCGCGCGGGACGGGCAGCTTTCTGGCCGCCACGGTTACCGCGCCGCTGGATGCAACCCTGCGCGCGCTTTCAGGACTGGCCAAACTGGCCGCGCGCCCGCCCGCGCAGGCCCAAGCCCGCCTCCTCGGCATTCATCTCGAGGGGCCGTTTCTCTCCCATGCCAAGCGCGGCGTCCATCCGCCCCAGTACCTGCTTGCTCCTGACATCGCTCTCTTCGACCGGCTCTTCGAGGCTGCCGAGGGCAACATTCGCCTGATGACGCTGGCGCCCGAGCTGCGCGGTGCGGTCGAACTCACCGCCCACGCCACCGCGCGCGGCGTTCGCGTCTCCCTTGGGCACTCGGATGCCACCGCAGCCCAGGCCCATACTGCCATCGCCGCCGGAGCCGTGAGCGCGACCCACACCTTCAACGCCATGCGTCCGCTCGATCACCGCGAGCCCGGCATTCTGGGCGTCGCACTCACTTGCGATTCGCTCTTTGCCGAGCTGATCTCGGACGGCATCCACACCGCTCCCGAGCTGGTGAAGCTGTGGTGGAGGGCCAAGGGGCCGCGGCGGGCGATTCTGGTCACCGACGCCATGAGCGCAACGGGAATGCCCGACGGCGAATACCAGCTCGGCGGGCTCACCGTTCAGGTCGCCAGCGGCCGCGCCACGGCTGGCGGGGTTCTGGCCGGCAGCGTGCTCACCCTGGACCGCGCCCTGGCCAACTTCATCGCCTTCACCGGCGCGCCGCTCGATCAGGCCCTGCGCCTGCTGACCGCCAACCCCGCCGAAATGACCGGCCTCGCCAGCCAGGCCGGCTCCCTCGCCGCGGGCCAGCCCGCCAATCTCGTCGCCGTGGATGCGACCGGGAAGCTCGTCGCCTCAATCCTGAATGGCCAGCCGATCCGCTGATTCGCTGGTTCGCCGACTCGCCGACTCGCTAACTTGCTGACCTGCTAAAATCATGGTCCGCGAATTCCGCCAGCCGCTTCGCCCGCCACAGAGCGCCCTCTAGCGAAACCACCGCCTCGCGTCCCACCGGCATCTCAGGCGCGGCGGCGCTCAGGCCGGCGAAGAATGCCTCGCGCACCAGCGTCATCTTCTCGATGATGCCGCCGGTCCAAGCCGCCGGAACCTCGCCCGCAATGCCGTGCTTGCGGCGCAGCTTGGCGCGCACCAGCAGCACGAACTCCACCAGGTCGGCAGCCGCCTGCCGCAAAACTCCCAGCGCCACCGGGTCGCCGGCCTCGGCCAGTTCATTCATCGCCGGCGCCAGCGCGGCAAAGTCCGGCCCCGGCGTGCTGTCGCCCAGGTTCACCAGGCCGTCCAGGCTGGGCGTTCCCCAAATCTCGCCCACTCGCTTGAGGATTTGCGTAGGCTCGTCGCGGTCATAGGCATGAAGCGCCCTGCGCAGGCCGTGCAGCCCGATCCAGTAGCCCGATCCTTCGTCGCCCAGGCGCGAACTCCAGCCGCCCGCGCTCTCCCGGCTGCCGTCCGGCGCGCGGCCAATGGTATTCGACCCCGTTCCGGCGATCTGCAGGATTCCCGGCCCGCCCCGGAAGGCCGCGTCCAGAGCGATGATCTCGTCGCCCACAACCTCGAAACGCTCGACGCCGAAGTCCTGGAAGACGGCGGTGATCCACTCCGCCGTGCCGGGCATGGAGGCGCTGGCCACTCCCACTGAGGCCGCGCGGACGGCCGTCACGCCCGCCTGCGCGTACAGATCCCTGAGCAGCGCGCGCAGATTCTCCTCGGCAGCCTCGGCCCCCACCCGCAACCGCTTGATAGAGCCGCATTCCCCACGTGCCAGAACCCGCTCGCCTGTAACGATCGCGGCGCGGGTCCGCGTTCCTCCGCCGTCAATTCCCAGGAATGCGTTCCCCATCGGCCGCCTCAACCCTCCCGCACCAGCTTATCGCACAGGATGGGCTGGCGGTCCGGCATGCCCATAGCCCGCTAAAACCCCTTCATTGCCTGGCCGATGGCCTGACTCGCCGATTGCTGAGCAGCCTGCGAGGCCTGTTGCGCCTGCTGCGCAGCCTGGCCCGCCGCCTGCTGCACCTGCTGCCCCGCCTGCTGCGCTTGCTGCTGAGCCTGCTTTGCCGCCTGTTGCGCCTGAGCAGCCGCTTGCTGGGCCTGCTGCTGGGCTTGTTGAGCGGCCTGCGTCGCCGCTTGCTGTGCCTGCTGGGCCGCCTGCTGACCCTGCTGGACCGCTTGCTGGGCCGCTTGCTGGGCCGCTTGCTGTGCCTGGGCGGCGGCTTGCTTCGCCTGTTGCTGGGCTTGCTGTGCCGCCTGTTGCGCCTGGGTTGCGACCTGCTGCGCCTGCTGCTGAACCTGCTGGGCCGCCTGCTGCGCCTGCTGCACGGCCAGCGTCCCAGCCTGCGCGCACTGCTGGAGCTGCTGCTGCGCCTGGCCAAGCGCCTGCTGCGCCGCGGCTTGACCCTGTGCCGCAGCCTGACTCACGGTCTGCTGCGCCTGCTGCACCGCCTGGCTGGCCTGCTGATAGGCCTGCTGCGCCTGCTGCGTCACCTGGCTGACGGCCTGCTGCGCCTGCTGCTCCGCCTGTTGCGCGGCCTGCTGGGCCTGGCTTGCGGCTTGTTGCGCCTGGTTCGCTGCCTGCTGGGCAAGCTGCTGCGCCTGGCTGGCGACCTGCTGCGCCTGCTGCGCGACCTGGCCGACAGCCTGCTGGGCTTGCTGCGTGATTTGACCGGCGGCCTGCTGAACTTGCTGCTGCGCCTGCTGCACGGCCTGCCCAGCCTGGCCGGCTACTCCCGAGGCCGCGCCCGCGGCTCCCGCAAGAGCGCTTCCGGCACCGGAGGCCGCGCCCACGCCCAGCGAAGCCGCGCCGCTCACGGCCAGGCCGCCCGCCACTCCGCCCAAACCTCCCGCGCCCGGCGATGGGGTGCCGACCTCGCCGATAATGCAAGTCGGAGAGCCCATCATGATCATTCCGCCGTGCACGGTAGGATCCATCAGCCGGGCGGCGGGAAGAAAGTTGATCATCACCCCCACCGACCCCATGACGATCATGTCCGGCGGACCCACGCAGGTGGCCATGGTGGTCACTGTGGCCGCGGGCAGAAAGTCGATCAGCACCGTGGGCGCGCCCGGGGGCAGGATCGGCCCGCCCACATGCGGCACCACGCCGGTCACCATGGGACAGACGTGCATATCGGTGATCCTTGCTGCTGGCGGCATCAGTTGCTCTCCATCCCCGGTTTCATCCTGCCCATCTCTCTCCGCCGGTTCGCCTGCTCATTGCGGGCCAATGCGCAGGCCTTTCATAAATGCCTCGTAGTCCGGCCGCACCGCCTTGAGTTGCGCCTCCAAAGTCGTCAGCGTAACGATGCCCACCCAGTTTCCCAGGCGCACGTAGGTCTGGGCATGCAGCATATTTCCGGCTGGCTCCACGCGGTGGCGGACGAAGAGCAGTTGAGCCTCGTCCGCGCCTGCGAAAGCGGTCGCCTGCGGTCCGGCGAACTTCGTTTCCTTCAGGTAGTTCCCGATAAGTTTCTTCTGCTTCTCGATATACTCGCCAAGGCCATTCTGTGAAGCCAGCGTATCCTGCCCCACGCCCACGCTTGCGGCTACTGTCCCCGCGGCCGCCGTCATCTGGCGTATCCCAAAGCCGGCCACGTAAAGCCAGCCTGCAGGCATTGCAGTAACATTCCATCTTCCCACCGAGGGAAAACGGGCAGCGGCGGCGGATTGTGGCATTACTTGCGTCAAAGGTCACCAGTCAATTCTCTGAGATGCCCTGCTCCATAGCTCGCCCGCGATGGCTTGATCGCTGAACTGTTCATGCTGTGGCGGCAGTCACCGCCGCCGGCGCGGGCCGCCACTCCCATAGCCCGCTAGAATCCCCTCTGTGCCTGGCTGATGGCCTGACCCGCCGATTGCTGGGCCGCCTGCGAGGCTTGCTGCGCCTGCTGCCCTGCCTGGCTCGCCGCCTGCTGCACCTGCTGCCCCGCCTGCTGAGCTTGCTGTTGCGCCTGACCTGCCGCTTGCTGCGCCTGGGTAGCGGCTTGCTGGGCCGCCTGCTGACCCTGCTGGACGGCCTGTTGCGCAGCCTGTTGCGCCTGCTGCGCCGCTTGCTGCGCTTGTTGTTGCGCCTGTTGAGCTGTTTGTTGCGCTTGCTGGGCCGCCTGCTGCGCCTGCTGGGTCGCCTGCTGCGCCGCTTGCTGACCCTGCTGAACAGCTTGCTGTGCTGCCTGCTGCGCCTGTTGAGCCGCTTGCTGTGCCTGTTGTTGGGCTTGCTGCGCTGTCTGCTGGGCCTGCTGGACGGCCTGCTGGGCAGCCTGTTGCGCCTGCTGAGCGGCCTGCTGTGCCTGTTGCTGGGCTTGCTGCGCCGCTTGCTGCGCTTGGCTGGCGACCTGTTGAGCCTGCTGCTGAACCTGCTGTGCCGCTTGCTGCGCCTGCTGCACCGCCTGTTGCCCGGCCTGGGCGCACTGTTGGAGTTGCTGCTGCGCCTGGCCGAGCGCCTGCTGCGCCGCGGCCCGGCCCTGCGCGGTGGCCTGGTTCACAGCCTGCTGCGCCTGCTGCACCGCCTGGCTGGCTTGCTGATAAGCCTGCTGCGCCTGCTGCGTGACCTGGTTGACGGCCTGCTGCGCCTGGCTGACGGCCTGGTTAGCGGCCTGCTGCGCCTGCTGCGCGGCTTGCTGTGCCTGGTTAGCGGCCTGCTGGGCAAGCTGCTGCGCCTGGTTGGCGGCCTGTTGCGCGGCCTGCTGCGCCTGCTGAAGGGCCCGTTGAGCCTGCTGTGTGACTTGGCCGAGAGCCTGCTGAGCTTGCTGCCCCGCCTGCTGCGCCTGGCCGGCCAGGCCCGCGGCCGCGCCCGCGGCTCCCGCAAGAGCGCTCCCCAGACCGGAAGAAACGCCCGAGGCCAGCGAAGCCGCACCAGCTCCGGAAGGCACGGACGGCGTGGCGCCGGCAGCGCTCGCCGGACTGCTGCCCGCTGCGCCCGCGCTGGCGCCTTCCGCCTGGTCGGGAGCGGCCGGCGACGCGGGGCTGTTGACCGTTCCGGCGCTTCCCGAGCCCGCCGCGCCGCCGCTATTGATCAGCACCATCGTCCCTGAGATGGCCACGCCGGACGGCCCGATGGTGATGAAGTTCCCACTCGCTATCAGGCTCAGCTCCATCCCGGCTTGAATCACCACGCTCATGCCGCCGTTGATATACACGGTCTGGTTGGCATCCATGGAATAAGCCGAGCCCACCTGCACGCTTTGGTTGGAACTTACATTCAGGGAGTGGCTTCCTCCCACCGATTCGGTCAGGTCCGACCCTATATTGAGGTCCGATTTGCCGTCGATCTTATCGACGGAGTTACCCTTCACCTCGCGATTGTAATTGCCGCCAACTTGCTCGGTCTGATTGGTCGTAACGATCAGCGAGTCGTTGTTGCCCACCGAGATGCGCCGGTCGTGCTCGATCGATACATCCATGTCCTTCTCGGCATGAATGTAAATCTGCTCGCTTCCCATCTTGTCTTCAAAGCGCAGCTCGTTCGCATTCTGCCCCGAGCCGCCCTTGCTGCTCCTGGTAACGATCCCGGAGCGGGTGCTGTTGTCGGGCAGCGGGTACTTGGGCATGTTCACGCCGTTGTATACCGAGCCGGTAATTACGGGGTTATCGGGATCCCCGTTGAGAAACTGGACCACAACTTCGTCTTTGACGCGCGGCCAGAAGTAAGTTCCCCATCCATTCCCGGCCCAGTGCTGCGCCACGCGCACCCAGGTGTTATCCACCTTGTTTGCCGGCCTCAGCTTGTCCCAGAAGAACTGGATGCAGACCCGCCCGAACTTGTCGATGTACATATCCTCGCCCGCTGGCACCACCACAAAGGCCGTCTGCGGGCCGTAAATCTTGGGCTTGATGCAGGTCTGAGCGGGCTTGAAGACGATATCCGAGGAAACCGCCGTGAATCGATTGCTGTATTCCGTCCCATCAGCCCCCCCGCTGGTCCGGTAGGACGGAACCTGGTCCGCGTGGTGAGTTACCGCGGTCAGCAGGTATTTGCGGTTGAAAGCGCCGCGCGGGTTAGCGGTGAGTGTGAACGTGTAACCAGCGCAAAAGGAGCGCAGATTCCCCGTCCCGCGATAGACCTCGGCCAAAGCGTCGGCGGCCAGTTCCCGGGTATCGAGGAACAAGGTCTCGAAAGCCGTGGTCGACTGCGTGTCGGAGTCTTTCAAGTAACCTTCTTCCCCCACGGGATATAAGTACTCGTCGTAGGCATTCTTGCCGAAGTCGCTGGAGCTGCTCTTGTCCGGCACATCGACGCGGGCATAGGTGCGGAAGTTATAATCCGCCGTCGAGTGCTTGCCTGAAACCATGGTCGAAGTCGCGGTGAATTCCGTAACTCTCGACCCGTATGCTCCCTCGCGTCCCTTCACGTTAAGGGCATACGGGACCGAGGCCGACAGCGGGCAGTCCTGATAGGCGCTTCTGCCGTCTCCCAAAACGATCTTGTTATCCTGGTCGGTGTGCTCGAACCAATAGAAGATGCCGCTCTCTTCTAACAGCCGCGAGACAAAATGGAAATCCGACTCGGAGTACTGGGTGCAGTATTCAAGCGGCTTGTAGGATCCGCTGGTCTGGTCCGACAGCGACAATCCATAGTCGCCGATGACTGCCTTGACAATTTCCAGGACCGTCTTGCTCTGGAAGACGCGGCAGTTGGAACTCAATGTCATCTGCCACATGGAGGGCACAATCCGCGCCCGGTACACATCGAAGTCCTCGTCGCCCGCGCACTGCTCGAACGACGCGACGATCCCGTTGATCCACCTGAAACCCTTGACATCGCTGAGGGCAATTGCAACGGCGACCTTGGAGCCGACGATCGACTTGAGATCGATCGCCGTCCCCGTGGCCGCCAGCAACTCGGCATGATACTCGAAGAGGCGCGAAATTCCTTCCGCGCCATCGAGCGACTCAATCAGCAGCACGTCCTTGCCCAGCGTGCTCGAGAACTGCATCAACCGGTCTGTCTGCTTCGAAGTTGCCATGCCAATCCCGCCTGTCCCTTGCCGCAGTTATCGAAAACGCGATCGTCAAACCTCCGCCGGGATGCCGGCCGCTTCCGGAGCGGCATCCCATGTGTAAGTCAACTCGCCGTCCTTGACCGAGACACTAACTCGCTCCGCCACGGCTCCCTCGGCAAGCCGCGAGAGAATCTGCCGCGACAGATCGGGAAGCATCGTATTGGAGAGAATGTTATCCACGTTCCGGGCTCCGCTCTCGACTTCAGTGCAGCGCGCGGCCACTTCGTTCAGCAGCGCGTCGTCATACACAAGAGCGATCTTGTGCGATTCCATCAGGCGCCGCTGGATCTTGCCCAGCTTCAGCCGGATAATCAGCTTCATAGCCTCGTCCCGGATGGGGAAGTAAGGCACGATCATCAGCCGGCCGAGAAACGCCGGCTTGAATATCTTGTTCAATTCCGGCTTGAGCGCCTTGACCATCCCCAGGCTGTCGGGCGTGGTCTCCGGGTCGGCGGTAAGCTTCATCACCGTCTCCGTCGCCGCGTTGCTGGTAAGCAGAATGATGGTGTTGCGGAAGTCTATCTCGCGGCCCTCGCCGTCTTCCATCCTGCCCTTGTCGAAGACCTGGAAGAACAGCTCCAGCACATCGGGGTGCGCCTTCTCGACCTCATCCAATAACACGACGGAATAGGGCCTGCGCCGCACGGCTTCGGTCAGCACGCCACCCTCGCCGTAGCCGACATATCCAGGCGGCGACCCCTTCAACGTCGAAACCGTATGCGCTTCCTGAAACTCCGACATGTTGATGGTGATCATGTTGCGCTCGCCGCCGTAGAGAACGTCGGCCAGCGCGATGGCCGTCTCCGTCTTTCCGACGCCGCTGGGTCCAACCAGGAGAAAGACTCCGACCGGTTTCACCGGATCGTCGAGATTGGCTCGCGAGGTAAGAATCCTCTGCGCGATCGCCGCCAGCGCATGATCCTGGCCTATCACCCGCTTCTTCAAATGTTCATCGAGAGTCAGCACCGTCTCGATCTCATTGCGCACCATCTTGCCGAGAGGAATCCCGGTCCAGGCGGAGATAACTTCGCCCACGATCTGCGCATCCACCGAGACCCGCATCATGCCTTTCTCGCCCTGCAGCGCGGCAAGCTCGGCCTCTAACTTGGCTAACTCGGCCCGCACATCCCCCTCTTTCGCCGCCGCCTCGGCGTCCTTCTCGCCCTGAGACTCAAGACTCTCCTGCAGGCCGCGAATCTTCTCCGTCAGAGTCTTTTCCTTCTCCCATTGTTCATTGAGAGTATCCCGCTCTTGTTTGGCGGCAGCGAGCGCAGTCTCTATCTCGGCGAGTTTCTCGGCATGATCGGCGCCTATCTTCGTCTCGCGTTCGAGTATGCGCTGCTGCACCTCGAGCGCGTCGATCCGGCGCTGCACATCCTCGAGGCGCGGCGGCGTCGCGTTCTGCCCCAGAGAAAGCCGCGCGCAGGCCGTATCCAGCACGCTTACCGCCTTGTCGGGCAGCTGCCGGCCGGCTATATAGCGATGCGACAGCTTCACCGTCGCGGTAACCGCCTCATCCAATATGCGCAGATTGTGGTGTTTCTCCAGCGAGGCCTTGATGCCCCGCATCATGGTGCAGGCCACGTCTTCGGTCGGCTCTTCAACCTTGACGACCTGGAACCTTCTGGCCAGCGCCGGGTCCTTCTCGAAGTACTTCTTGTACTCCGACCAGGTGGTCGCGGCGATGGTGCGCAGTTCTCCGCGGGCCAGCGCCGGTTTGAGCAGATTGGCGGCGTCGCCCTGTCCCGCCTGTCCGCCCGCGCCGATCATGGTGTGCGCTTCATCGATGAAGAGAACGATCTTCTCGGTGGAAGACTTTACTTCATTGATAAGTCCCTTCAACCGGTTTTCAAACTCTCCCTTAACTCCGGCGCCCGCCTGCAGGAGGGCCAGATCGAGCGAGTGAATATGAACACCCTGCAATGCCGGGGGCACGTCGCCGCTGACCACGCGATTGGCAAAGCCCTCCACCACGGCCGTCTTGCCCACGCCGGCCTCGCCGGTCAGAATCGGATTGTTCTGGCGGCGGCGCATGAGAATGTCGATCATCTGGCGAATCTCCTGGTCGCGGCCCAGCACCGGGTCGATCTTTCCGGCCTTGGCGTTGGCGGTCAGGTTCACCGTGTACTGATCCAGGTGCGGCGTCTTGCCCCGCGCAGCTCCGGGAGCAGCTTCTCCCGCGGCGCCGCGCGCCTCTCGTGCTTCAGCCGCCGCGGCCAGGCTGGTCTGCGTCTCAGTCGACTTAGCCACAATGTCATAGAAGGAGCTGCGCAGACCATCCACGTTGACGATCTGCAGCTCCTTGCTTATGTCCTTCACGATCCGCGACAGCTCGTCGTGGCCCAGCAGCGCCAGCAGAGTGAAGCCGGTGCGGATATTCCCCGCCTGGAAATCGAGACTGGCCACCGTCCACGCTTCCGAGAGCATCTTGACTACGGTGGGGCTGAAGGCCGGCGAGCGCGCATTGCCGCTCTTCAGCGCATCCAGGCTGCGCTCCAGCTCCTTGGTCAATCGCGAGCGATCGACCCCGAAGTGCTTGAGGATCGCGGCGATGTCATTGTCGCTGGCATCGAGCGTCTTCATTAGATAGTGTTCGATCTCAATGTCGTAGTGCGTGCGCTGGACGCACAGGCCGGCGGCCGCTTCCAGCGCGCGCCGCGTCGTATCGTTCAACTTGTCGATGAGTGCCTTCAGGTTTGTGCTCATTGCCTTTCCTTTCCTCGGTATCCAAAGTTCTTTCACTGCACCAGATAAGTCGCATCGGCGGGATCGCGCCCCAGCGGCCTGGTTTTCAACCAACTGACCAACCCCAGTTGCGGACGCATCGCTCCGCCCGAGCCTAACTCGCAGGGCGGCGCATCTTCGCGCGCCAGCACCAGTTGCACTTCCGCTTCATAACTCCCATTGGAATAGAACTTCAACCACGCCACCAGTTCGCGATAGGCTTCCTGGCCGGGCAAAAACTTCAAATACTGCGCAAAGCGCATCGGCCCCAGAGCAATGCGGATGCGCCCATGATGATCCCACACTTCGTCCCCGGCCACAACCCCTACGCCCAGGCGCTCGCTCGGCCCGCCCAACCCCGAGAAACAGGTCTGATTCCCAGGGTCCAGCTTCCGCCATGCGCCGGCAAACTGCTGGATATGGACGTCCACCCCGAAGTAATCCTCGAGAATCTGCTCAAGCGCGGCCGCCGACCGCACATGACGCGCCAAAAGCGCCACATAGTTCAGATAAGCATCATCGGGAATTCCGCCTCGATCGCGCAAGCCCTCCGTGCCCAGGCCCAGCAGGTCGAGCAGACGGGCGGAAAGCCGGTCCTCTCCGGTTCGCTCGTACTCGATGAAAAAGCGGTACTTTTCCCAGCCCCGGTAAAAGAATGAAATCATGCGATGGTTGAAGATGTTGAGAAACTCCTCCATCGCATAGTCTTTCCGCCGGGTCTGCGCCAGCAGAAACTCCGTATACGGCGCCGGCATGACGGAGATCGCGGCGCAAAGTCCCATGAACTCGACCGTCATATACACCTGGCCGTTCTCAGCGCGGCGCAACTCATGAATCTCGCTGGGCGGAAACGCGAGCGAGGTCCGCGCCGCGAAGCGGATCGTCTCTCCCTGGGGGGTGATGAAATACCCCACCGGCTTCAGATCGCGCTCCATCTTCTGGAGCAGGCGCACGGCCTGAAAGAAGTGGACCCGGAACGGCTCTTCGTCCAGTAACTTGCGAAGATCGGCTAACTCGGGTCTTTCGTCGCTTGTCGTCGCCCGCACGGTCACAGCAGGGCTTGAGTCCCGGCTCTCGGCGGCCATTTCCCCAGCGCCTCCTTTCGTAGAGTACTCCGCGCCGTAAGCTGCGAAAAGCTGTTCATGGCGGCGTAACCGGCAAGAAAGCGATCGAGGACGGCGGCAAACAGATACAATCCGCTGCCGGCAAACTGCTGCTCGTCGAACTCCATCTCCACCTGCGTTCCGCGCGCCGGAATAAGCCCGTAGGCCGAGTCGACCAGGGCAAAACCGGGCGCGGAGTTCATCTTCAGGATCGATCCCACCTGGTTGTCGCTGGCCGTCGAGTCGGTCAGGTTATGCAGCCGCAGAATCTCCTGCATGGCCGTGCGCCCCTCTTCGTTGAGGGAGAGATAGTTCAGCGAGAGCAGGGAGATCAGCCGCCACAGGTGTCCTTGCCCGCTGGGCGGATTGACGCTCGGCGTGGGACGCCGCAAGCCCGTCACCGTCTTGGCCGCCGCGTAACCGACGGCTTCAAAGTCGCCGGTTTCCGCGCCGAAGCGGAAGCGGGAAGGCAGATCGAAGTTGGTGCAAAGGGCGCGCACCATCAGCACGTCCGCCTCGGGGTTGGTGAAATTGCCGGTCAGGTCAACCACCGAAATGGTTACCGTGGAGGGTTCCCGCTCGCCAAACTCATTCATGCGCCGGGCGGCTGCCCAGAAGGCCAGGCCCTCCCGGTTGCGGGTCTGATGGCGATAGGCATGGATAGGCTCCAGCACCACCGACTGCCGCAGTTTTGGATTGGTCGCGGTCACCTCTTCAATGCTGAATACCTCCATCACATCGGCGTGGCGATTGTCCGGGATCACGGCGTACTCGTGCTTCGTCTGGCTCAGAAGGATCGGCTCCGCGCCCTGGGGGAAGAGATTGATGGCCGGGGTACAGCTCAGCCGGAACGTCCGCTCGTTGACGCCCAGCTCCAGAACCTGCTGGCGCTCGGCGCGCTCGAAGCTCGAAAACAGGAAGACGATCTCGGCCTCCTCGCCGAAACCGGCCTGCGCCAGAGGCTCCAGGCCTTCGAGGTCGAAGAACAGAAACTTCTCCGGCATCGCAAAGTACTCCTGGAGGAGGCGATGCCCGTCCATGGAGCGCCGCTCAAAGGGCAACAGGCTTTCCTCGGCGTCGAAACCCACCGTGCGCAGCCGCCCCGGTTCCAGGCTGATGAGCTTCTTCTCATCTTTCGGATCGCGAAGCTGAATCTCGATGCAATTCTCGCCCAGCAGCTCATACAGCGAATAGACCACGCTGGCGTCGCCGGCCAGATGAAAGCGCAAGCGCGAAAGCGGAAGCCCGGCAAAGGCCACATCCTTCTGGCAGCGAAGCCGCAGGCGCGCCGCAGCTACTGCTTGAACTCCCGTCGTGGCGCGCGGCGGCCGCTGCATCCGCTCCGGCTGGCGCCACTCCGCCGCCGCTATCGTGAAGGGCCACATCTCCACGTCGTAGGCGGTGCGAAAGCGGCAAGGCAGCCCCTCGACGGTGGCCTTGGTCACCAGCTGCGTGCCTCTGGGGATGCGCAAGCCCGCCGTCTTCTTTCCCTGGGCCGGGTCCGGCTGGCACTCCACAATGGTCATCGAAGGAATGGGGCGGAGATAGCCCGGATGGATGATTCTGGTCAGCGATTCGCTGATCTCCGGAAAGTCGTCGTCGATGCGGCGATGCACCCGGGCGGCAAGCAGCGCGAAGCCTTCCAGCAGGCGATTCACGTGCGGATCGTCGCAGCGGTCCGGATCGAGCAACAGCCGCCCGGCAACCTTGGGATACTTGCGCGCAAACTCGCCGCCCATCTGGCGCAGATAGGTCAGTTCGCGCTCATAGTATTCCAGCAGCTCCTCACGCATGTCCCCTACTTCACCTCGTACTCGCCGCTGATCAGCTCCAGCACGGTGTCGAACTTGATCTCTTCATCCATGTTCTCGTAAACGATCTGCCCCTCGATGTGAAATCTGAGGCTGCGGCTGAGCAGATCCGTGCGGGTCAGGAACACGCGCGGCTGAAATATCCTCGGTTCAAACGTTCGAATGCACTTCTCCAAAGCCAGGGTGAGGGCATTTTGGTTTTTGCCCGCGGAGCCATCGAAACTGTGCAGGTCCGGCAAGCCGTAATTCAACACCGACGCGGCTGTGGCTGGATAGGACTCCAGCTCGGGAATGACGGGCTGCCGGGTATTCAACAGCCATTCCACATCCCGCTTGAGCGACTCGCGATACATGACGATGGATGCGGAACGGGTCTCCGGCCAGGGCTCCCGATCGACCAGCCGGTCGATCAACGACTGCGTGATCGGAACTTCAGACTTGGTTCTGGCCAACTTCCCCTCCCGCAGCCGCCGCTATGCCAATTCCCGGATTATTGCAGAACGGTTCCATCCAGCCATTGCTGCGTCTCGGGGTTCGCCGCGCCGGTGTCGTCTTCCAGCGTCCACTGGCGCAGCTCGGGCCGATAGGCGAGAAGACTCTTCACCGTGCCCACCGCGGCCGCTGAGATCGCTTCCGCCCCGGTCTCCTGCCCGGCCCGCCAGATATAGCGATGCAGATCCAGCCACGCCCTGGAGCCTTCGCCGGCCAGGATGGGCAGTGAGGCGCGCAGCAGCTCGTGCCACGCTCCCCGCGCGGCCAGCGCCCGCACCGACTGCCTTACCGCTGGAGTGGGACCGACCGCGAAGCCCGGAGCCGGCGACGCGCCCTGTGCCCAGCTCTCCCCCAGCCGCAAACCGGCGCAGACTAAATACGGCACGGGAGACTTGGGATCTCGATCGAAGAGAAACTGCGCGCTCTCGACAACCAGCGCGTAGGCGTCGGCCGCGCCGCTCAACTGCCCCGCCGCCGAGACTCGCGCCCGGACGGACTCCCCGGACGGCTCTCCATACTCCGCGATCTCCGTCTGGCCCTCGGCAACGGCTTCGCCGCCGGCTTCCGGCGCCGGCCTTTCGGCCTTGGCCACCGGATCGGGATCGGTCTTGCGCCGCTCGCTGAGCAGAGATTCCACCGTCAGATGGATCTCTTCCAGCCCTTCCTGCAGCTTGATGAGATTGGGGGAGATGTCTCCGTAGGCCTCCCGCTGGAACTGGTCGAGGCGCTCGGTTGCCGCCAGCGCTTCCCGAAGGGCGGCGTCCGCTTCGGCGAACAGGCTCTTGGGACTTGCCGCAACCGCCTGGTCGAACTCCTCGGCCGTCAGCTTGCCGTGAGCGACCGCATCGCTGCGCGCTTCCTGCTTGGCGCTGGACGTTGCGTCCTTCTCATAGCCAACCGCGCGGGACTCCAGATAGCCTTCAAAGCTCAGCCCATTGCGAGTCAGCGGCGCCTTGCGCACGGCCAGCACGATCTGCCGCGCCGCCGCCTCCACCGCCAGCGCGCGCAGTTCCAGGTCGCCGCCTTCCTCGATCATCGGATAGAGCGTGGGCCAGAATGTCTGCTGAAGCCCGAGAAGCAGCTCGATGCCGGGCGCAAGAATCTTGAAGCCTTCCATCCTGAGCTGCGATTCCAAAAGCCAGCCGGCCAGGCGCAGATCCTTGCTCCTGGCGGCCAGCGTGTCGCCCGCCAGCTTCACGACCTGACGATGGTCCGCCTTCTTCTTCTGGGCCAGGACCATGTCCCCTTCCGGCAGACTCTCGTCGTCTTCCCTGCGCGCTTCCTTGATCTGATCGAAGACCTTGTCGTAGTAAAGGTCCGCGCCCGATGGATTCTCTCCTGCAATCGGCGTAAGCAGATCCTCACGCAGAGGCATCTTGAGACTCCTTCTCCGGCGCGTGCCATTCCACGCTGCGAATATTCAGCAGTGGAACTTCGACCCCATCGATGAGCATGGTCTTCGCCCCGTACGGAATCTCGCCATACTTGTCGTCCGGCTCCCAGGCCGATTCGCGGCCCAGTTGCACGACCTCCTCCGCATGGCGCGAAGAGAGGGGGCAAAGAACGGGAAGAAGCACCTCGCCCAGCTCCTGCAAACGGAAATCGGAGCTGGTTTCCACGCGGGCCTGCGCCCAGACCAGGTCGCGCAGATTGGCGGGCGGCTCGATCGCTAACTTGCGGAGATAATGGATGGGAATCCAGGTGTAACTGCCGGCCAGAAACACTTCGAGGTTGGCCCCGATGCGCGGATCGGCATCGGCGAACTCGCCAAACTCGGTTCCGTTCCAGACTCCGGCGTGAACGGCCCCCTCAACCAAAGGAGGCGTCTCATGGTTGGAGAACATGGCTTGCCTGGTGCGCTCGGCATGCAGCGCACTCCTATAGAGCAGAGTCCCCGCGGCTGCCTCGGCATTCGCTCCCGCCAGAAGATCCAGCTGCTTCTCCGCCCGGTCGTACTCACCGGCAAACAACAGAAGCTCGAACAGGAACGTGCGGCGCTTGGCGTCGAGAGGATTGGATCTCAACTCTTCGCCAAGCGCCTTGATGGCCTCCCGCAGTTTCCCTTCGCGGTAAAGCGCTAGTGGTGTCATGGCCGGCTAAGAGACCTTATTCTCCGCAAGGTTGTAGGTAACCGCCCCGGTCGTGGTAACAACGCCCTGCTCGTTTTGCTGGCTGTACTCAACCTTGATTTCGTTGTAGCTGAAGGAAACGCTCTCGGTGGGAATCTCGCTCGACGCGCTGATCTGGTGCGAGGTCACAAAGAGCTCCTTGAAATCGATCTTGAGAAACGGCTTGCCGCCCGCGCCGGCCTTCACCGCGGCCAGGTTCCCGGTCTTGATGTGCGTGCCGCTGATCAGCGCCTTGAAGATGGGCGTGGTCGCTTTGTCCAGGTGCTTCATGATGCTGAAATCGGCAAGATCGACCCTGCCGGCGCCCGAGCCGCCAGTTCCGGAAACCGAGGTCGTCTGGTGGCCGCCCCAGCTGAAGGAGAGAAGCTGAATCTCGTTCTTGTGGTTCGCGTTCGCCGACTCGCCTTGAATGCTGTCGAGTTTCAAAAAGTAATCAACCGCCATGTGGGCATCCTTTCGTGTTCGGCCTGGTTCGCAGGCCGGTTGGGGATTGAAGGTTCAAGAGTCAGGAAGCCGATCTATTTGCCAGCCGGCTGGGGAAGATCCGCTACAAGCCTCAGAGACACTGTGAGTTCATCCAACTGGAAGTGAGGGCGCAGGAAAGCGACAGCACGCAGCGCACCGGGTTTTCCAGCTACCTCCATGACCTCGATGCGAGCCTCGCGCAAAGGCCTTTCGGACTTTGCCGCGGCGGACGCATTGTCGTCGGCGATGACATAATTCGCGATCCACTGATTCAGGAAGAGCTCCGCCTGGGAGCGGCTCATCGCGCTGCCCAGCTTGTCGCGCATCATGGCCTTCAGATAATGAGCGAAACGGGACATGGCCAGCATGTAGGGCAACTGAGCCGACAGCCTGGCGTTGGCATTGGCCTCCGGCTTGTCGTACGCCTTGGGCTTGTTGGCCGTCTGCACGCTGAAGAAACAGGCGTAGTCCGTTCCCTTGCAATGCACCAGCGGCACAAAACCCTGGTCGGCGAGCTCCTTTTCACGGCGGTCGGTGATGCTGACTTCCGTGGGGCACTTCAAGGCCACATCGCCCTCATCGGTGCGGAAGTTGTGCGTAGCCATTCCTTCCACCAGGCCGCCGTTCTCCACGCCGCGAATCGACGCGCACCAGCCGAACTTGGCAAAGGACTGCGTCAGCCGCGCCCCCAGGGCATAGGCCGCGTTGCCCCACAGATACTTCGTGTGGTCCTTGCCGTCCACTCCCTCCTCGTAGGCGAACTCGTCGATCGGCCGGGTAGCCATTCCGTAAGGCTCGCGCATCAGAACGTGAGGCAGGGTGAGAGCCACATAGCGGGAATCCTCCGATGCACGGAAGGACTTCCACTTGGCGTACTCCGTGCTGTCGAAGACCTTCGAGACATCCCGGATTCCCGTCAGTTGTCCAAACTCGGACAGGTTGATCATCTCCGGCGCGGCCGCCGTCAGGAAGGGCGCATGGGCCGCGGACGCGACCTGCGAAACCCTCTCCAGCAACTCCACATCCTCGCCGCTGCGGCCGAACTCGTAGTCGCCCACCAGCGCCGCGAAAGGAGCGCCGCCAAAGACGCCGAACTCCTCTTCATAGACCTTCTTGAAGAAGGCGCTCTGATCGAACTCCGGCGCGCGCTGCAAGTCTCTCAGCAGATCCCGCTTCGAGACGTTCAGCAGCTTGATCTTGAGCTGGTCGCTGGTTTCGCTCTGGTCGAGCAGGTGCTTGATCCCGCGCCAGGTGGCTTCCAGCTTCTGGAAGGCGGGGTGATGGAGAACTTCGTTCAGTTGCAGCGAGATCAGGCGGTCGATATCGGCAATGCGCGCTCCGATCGTCGCCTCGGCATCCCGGCTGAGGGCCATCTTCCCTTCAAGAACCTGGTTGATGAACTCCTTCACCATGTCCTTGCCGCGTTCCTGGGCAATGGTGTCCTGCCCAAACCGCCCCTGGGCGACGATCTGATCCAGCAGTGACACCTCGGTAGTGGTCTTTGTCTCGGCGGCCTGAGCCGCCAACGGGTTCGCCGCGCTACTCATGTTTGTCCCCCTCTGGCTCGTCGCTCATCTCGGCCTTCAGCTTGTTCAGTGCTTCCGTCTTTGAAACCGCGTCGAACAGCGCTTGATCGAGCTGGTCGTTGCCCTGCAGGCTTCCCCGCAGGTTGGACAGCCTTGTCCTCAGGTCCAGCAGCTCTTTGATGGGCCCCACCTGCGCGGCTACATTCGCGGGCGAAAAATCCTCGAACTTCTCAAAGTTCAGATCGACCGCTACCTGCCCCGCCCTGGGGTCGGAACTCAGCTTGTTTTCTACGGAGAACTTCAGATGGGGAGACATGCCCTTCAGCACGCTATCGAAGTTGTCCGGGTTGATCTCAACGAATTTGCGATCCTTCAAAGCCGCAAGCGGCTTCTCGGGCTGTCCGGTCAGATCGCCTAACACCCCCATCACGAAGGGCAACTCCTTCATCTCGATGGCGTTTCCAACCTCTACGTCGTAAGTGATCTGCACCCGGGGCGCCCGGACGCGACTCAGCTTCTGCTGTGTACTCTCTCTGGCCATATTGCTCCTGAAATGCGGGGAGATGCGGGTAAAAACCGTTGAATCCAAAGAAACCACAGGAGGGGGACTGCTGTCCAGCGGAATCTTCGACAGCCTCATATTACCCCAACCCGGCCGGGGATGAAATGTTGCGGAAAAATATTTTCCATCTTCCGCGGAGCTGTGCGACGATGATCCTGGATTCTCCGCCGCCCCCGCGCGCCACGCAGCCTCCGGCATGGACATCGCCGCCCCTGAACCGGTAACATCGCATCTCAGCCGAGGTTGCTCAGCACATGCGACAGCTACAACCCGTCATCTGGTCCAAAGGCACCTTTCTCTCGCCCCAGCACCTGCAGGCGCAGGAGCGCTTCGTTGAAGACAGCGCCAGGTTCTACCTGGACTCCCTCAACGCCCGGTCCTGGGGCTTTCGAGAGATTCAGATCGATACCAAGGCCCTTTCGGAGGGCAGGCTGGCGATTACCCGCGCCTCGGGCATCTTCCCCGATGCGCTGCCGCTGGACATTCCGGCCTCGGAGTACCCGCCGCCGGCCAGGGTGCTTGACGAATGCTTTCTGGACGGGCGTCAAAGCTGCACCTTTTACCTGGCCGTGCCCGAATACCTGCAAGGGGGCATGAACGTCTCAGTGGATCGCGGGCGGGTCAGCACCCGCTTCCTGGCCCAACTGCTGATGGTCCGCGACGAGAATACCGGCAGCGGCGAAAAGCCCGTCCAGGTGGCGCGCAAGAACCTTCAGATTCTGGCCGAAGGCGAGAACCGCGAGGGCTCGGTCGTGCTCGCCTTCCTGCGCATTCTCCGCTCGGAGACGGGCATCTACCAGATCGACCCCGCATACATCCCGCCCCTCATCGATGTCCACGCCCATCCCGCCCTCAAGCGCATCCTCAGCAACATGGTCGAGCTGCTGGTGGCGCGCGGCAGTCAGCTCGCCGGCGGCCGCCGCCAGAAGAATCAGTCTCTGGCCGACTTCACGGCCTCCGACGTGGCCAATTTCTGGCTTCTCTACACCATCAATAGCCATCTCCCCGTGCTCCGCCACTTTCTGGAATCGAGCAACATTCAGCCCGAGATGCTCTTCAACGAGCTCTCCGATCTGGCCGGAGCCTTGACCGCTTTCTCCAGCAAGATCGCTCCCCGCGACCTGCCCGCCTACGACCACGAGCAGCTCGGCTCCTGCTTCGGCGAACTGGACCGCCTCATCCGCCTCATGCTGGAGACCGTGGTGCCCAGCAACTTCGTCGCGCTCCCCCTCAAAATGGTCCGGGATACGATCTACGCAACCTCGATCGACAAGGACGCTTACTTCGACAACTCCCGCTTCTACCTGGCCATCTCGGCCGACATCCGCGACACGGATCTGATCGAGCGCACCCCGCAACTGCTCAAAGCCTGCTCGGCGACCCAGCTTGAAACCCTCATCCGCAACGCCCTGCCCGGATTGCGCCTGACTTACGTGGCCACGCCTCCGCGGTCCATCCCGGTCAAGCTGCGCCACAAGTACTTCTCCATCGAGCAGGCCGGCCCGGTCTGGGAGTCGGTGCAGCGCGCCCGCAACTTCGCCGTCTACGCGCCGGCCGACCTCCTCAACCCGCAGATGGAGCTCATCATCCTGCTGGCGCAAGCCGTCTGACGCTCGCCGCATTCCAATTGGGGCCGCACGGACATATGCCGCGCTACCCCTGCTTCTTTGCCTTGCCGCGGCCGCCCAGCAGTCCTTCCAGCTCCTCCTTGAACTCGCGCACGTCCTTGAAGTCCCGGTACACGGAGGCAAAACGGATGTAAGCCACCGTATCCAGGCTCTTCAGACGCTCCATGATGAGTTCGCCGATCTCGCTGGTGGTGCGCTCGCGTTCCGGAGCATCGACGAGAAAGGCCTCCGCGGCATCCACGATGGCCTCCAGCTTGCTCGCCGGAACGGGGCGCTTCTCGCAGGCGCGAAGCAGGCCGCTGAGCACCTTCTGGCGGTCGAAACGCTCGCGCCGGCCGTCCTTCTTGACCACCATGTAGGGAATCTCGTCGATGCGCTCGTAGGTGGTGAAGCGGCGATTGCAGCGCTCGCACTCCCGGCGGCGGCGGATGGAGTCGGCCTCCTTGCTCTCCCGCGAGTCGACGACACGGTCCTGGCCGAAGCCGCAATAAGGACATTTCATGCTGTGGATTCTAGCCGATTGGGGCTCGCGCCCGTTTCTCCGCGGCTCCCTGGCGCGCGGCCGGAACCTTCCCCGCGCCGCGCATTGCGCGCCGCGGAGCCTCCAAACCTTCCCTCGAAAGACGGGGAATTGTCTTTTCCCGCGAAACTGAGTCCTTTGCCGCGCCGCAACGTCTTATCTCCTGAAGGCAGAAGTTTCCCGCTCCCGTCGCGCCGCCACGCCGAAAGAAAAGGACCAGAGCGCGCGAAGGCGTTAAGTTAGGAAATGCCCGTCCCAGGGGACGGATTCAATCCCGGGTGTACGAAGGCGCCCGTTCGCGGCCGTCTTTCCCCAAGCCTGCGCCGTATACCGGGGTTTCTCAACAATCAAGGGCAACAAACTACCGCAGCCAGCTGGAATGTGGGCAAGCGGATCGTCTTCCTGCTGAGCCGGTGAGAGGGAGCTGAGGACATTGGCAAAGAGAATTGCGGAGCTATTTGTGGAAGTACTGGCCGCCGCCGGTGTGGGGCGCATCTACGGGGTGGCGGGCGATTCTCTCAACGGGATCGCGGATTCGGCGAGGGTCTCCGGTGGAATGGCCTGGATTGGAGTGCGAGATGAGGAGACGGCCGCCTTTGCCGCCGGAGCGGAAGCGGCGTTGACGGGCAAGCTGGCGGTATGCGCCGGGCGTTGCGGACCGGGCAATCTCCATCTCATCAACGGTCTGTACGATTGTCATCGCAGCCGCGTGCCGGTGCTGGCCATTGCGGCCCACATTCCGTCGCCGGAGATTGGCAGCGGATACTTTCAGGAACCGCATCCGGAGCGTTTATTCAAGGAGTGCAGTCATTACTGCGAACTGGTCTCCCATGCCTCGCAGATGCCGCGCGTTCTTGAGATTGCAATCCAGACGGCCATTTCGAGACGCGGCGTTGCCGTGATCGTAATACCCGGCGACGTTGCGCTCTCCGAGGTCGTGGACCCAGGCAAGCGGGTCCTCTACAGCTACAGGCGGCCTGAGGTGGTTCCCCACTGGACAGAACTGGATGACCTGGCCGCGGAGCTGAACCGCGCGCAGAAGCCGACCATCCTGGCCGGGGCCGGCTGCGCGGGCGCTCATGGCGAATTGGTCGCGTTGGCGGGCAAACTCCAGGCTCCGATCGTCCACACCCTGCGGGGGAAAGAGTTCATCGAGTACGACAATCCGCACAACGTGGGCATGACCGGCTTGCTGGGGCTTTCCGCCGGCTACTGCGCCATGATGGACTGCGACACCCTGCTGATCCTGGGGGCGGACTTCCCCTATCGGCAGTTCTATCCCCAGCAGGCGCGCATCGTGCAGGTCGATATCCGGGTGGAACAACTGGGACGCCGCGTTTACATCGACCTGGGGATCGTGGGCGGCATCGCGGAGACGTTGCGCGCCTTGCTTCCGAGGATCGAACCGAAGCGGCGGCGGAGCCATCTGGACACGTCGCTTGACTATTATCGCCAGGCGCGCAAGGAACTGGATGACCTGGCGGAAGGAAACGGGGAGCGGCCGATCCGTCCGCAATATGTCGCCCGGATGCTCGATGAAGCGGCAGCCGAGGATGCCGTCTTCGCCGTGGATGTGGGAACACCCGTCATCTGGGCGGCGCGCTATCTGACCATGAACGGCCGCAGACGCCTGCTGGGGTCGTTCAATCATGGATCGATAGCCAACGGCTTGCCGCAGGCCATTGGCGCGCAGATCTCTCATCCCGGCCGCCAGGTGGTCACACTCTGCGGCGATGGGGGCGTCTCATTGATGATGGGCGACCTGCTGTCGCTGAGGCATTTGAACCTGCCGGTGAAGATGGTGGTGTTCAACAACGGATCGCTCGGCTTTGTGGAGCCGGAGAGGAAGGCCGCCGGCATCCTCAGCCCTGCAATGGACCCGGTCCATCTGGATTTTGCGAAGGTTGCGGAGGGGACGGGGATTCTCGGCTTGCGCGTCGAAGATCCGGAAGAGGTTCGGCCGGCGCTGGAGCGGGCGTTCGCCCACGAGGGGCCCGCGTTGGTGGATGTTGCGGTGAATCGCCATGAGCTGGCCATGCCCCTGTCCCTCAAACTGGACGAGGTGGTCGATTTCAATCTCTACATGATCAGGGCGATCCTGAACGGGCGCGGAGGCGAGATCGTCGATCTTGCCCGAACCAACGTGATGCGGTA